>ERZ780059.6-NODE-6-length-98500-cov-33.6503_pt1 | contig 98500 bp, 88 predicted proteins | sample MGYA00511578_ERZ780059 | MGnify/ENA primary metagenome ERZ780059 (study PRJEB29588, sample SAMEA2148558) | human gut metagenome | biome: human gut; feature: human-associated habitat; material: faeces | place: Denmark | collected 2008/2010 ...
CTACTAAAAGATTCAGCAGGAAATAAAGCACGTTGACCAAGATAATTAAGATATTCTGCAAAAGTTTTAGCAGTCTTTTTCTTTTCAATTCTTTCTCGTGCAGCAAGCTGAAGCCCTATTCGTAGATTACTATTTCCATCTCCATCAAATCCTTTAACTCCATCTATTTCTCCTTCAAGACCCCAAGCATAAGATTTAAAGAATCCACAAATTTCATTACGAGCATCATTATCCCAAACATTTTCAAAAGCCATAAATTTAAATGCTCTAGGATTATAAAAATTTTGTTCAAATATTTGCATATTAGCAGCAGTAGCAGTTCCCCAAGCCATAAGAGTACCAGTAGTACGAGTACCAACAGTCATTGTAGGTTCGGTTACATTCATAAACTCATCAAAATTCTGCATTGTAGATAGCTCTTCAACTTTAATTGTAACAGCATCTTTACCAATAGCACAGTCTGGATTATTATTAGCACTAACACTTAAAAGAGAACTAGACCAACTATCATCAGCTTCAACTCCATTTTTCATACGATAACCAAGTTTAAAGCTATCAGTAATAGGACTATATATACCTCTTTTAAATGGAGTCTTTTCTTCAAAGAACTTTAAATTATTAACAGCAAAATCGCTTAAACCTCCTTGTTTAATTAAATACTTATTATCAGCTGCAACATGAATAACAACTTTATGCTTAGATAAGTTAACTTCATTAGAACTATCAGCAGCCATAATATAAGAAAAACCTCCACGTCGAGTTTTATCAATAATAAGATGCAAACCATTACGTCTACAAAATTCTATAATTTGCCAAGTCCAAAATTGAGCATCAATAAAACTAGGAAAACTATAAATCTTTTTAGCAGTAGCTCCATGTTCAGTAACAATAACAGATGACTCATCTGTACGTTCCATACGAGTATAATTAAGAAAATTATAATGACCACCTGTTATCCAAACATCTTCTATACTTCCATCTGGATTTTGCCAACAAGGAGCAGAAAAACCATTACGTCGTCTATCACATTCTCTACGTCTAAATTGTCTATGAGGAATACTATCAACTTTAAATTGAGTATATTTACCTGTGGCTTGATATGTTCTAGCAGCTTCATTAAAAAGTTCAGTATTAACAAATTTGCCAGGTCTAATATTTAAAAGAAAGCCACCACTATCTCCAATTAAAAAGTTATTATGAGGGTCATACCATCCACAATCACTAGCTTTCTTATACTTTTTCTCTTTATCAGGTTCTTCAATGTATTCTAGAAAAGGATATTTACCATCAGCCATAATATTTTATTTAACTAGTAAACAAACAACAAAAGCGATAGCGCAAACAGCACCACCGCTTACCAAATATCTATTCTTACGTTTAATACGTTCAATAGACTTATTTAAATTATCATTTACTTTATTACTATTATCAAGATTATTTTGTAAAATTTCAACTTCTTTATAAAGAGCATTATATTTAATCTTATGGAGATTAATTATACTATCTTGTTCGTTAATAATATCTTTATAAAGTTTAGCTTTAATAATTTTAGTATTAGCAATCTTAATCATATTAATAGGAACAAGAACAGTTGTATCAGTAGTGTTGACTCCCCATGGAGGATGTACTACATTATCAATCTCACTCTGACACCAACTTCTTGAATAACTCCCAAGTAGCACTGTCATTAAGACTAATAACTTTATCTTCAATATCTTTTTCATGTTCTTTAAGTTTATAAACTATACTTTCTTTTTCAGTTATAACTAACTGTATAGAATCAATCCGAACATGATTAATAGCGGTGTCACTTTTATTATATGAATTGGCTTCTACACTAAAACGACTTATTGATAAATACAAAGTTAAACACAAATTGATAATCGCTATTATAAATATTGCTATCAGCATCTTCTTCATGATTCTATACAGTATTAAGTTAATCTTTTATTTCTATAAGTTTATTAAGCAAATCAAGATTCCATCTACCAGTTTCTTTAAGACCAAGAACTCTTTGAGCCATCTTGATAGCTGCAACTTGACCACAATTTACATTAGTATCAAATAATTGTTCAGCAACTCTCTGACTATTAAAATCATCAAGTTCAAATACATCCCAATAACCTATTTTATACTTTTCCCAAACAAGTTTCTGAAGCTGAACATCATTATCAAGCTTAGACTTAAACTCTTTACTACCAACAGTATAATATTTCTTATAAGAATCAATCATAGTCCAACCTTGCCAAGTAGGATTATATTTACGACTGATACCTCTATAAGTTTCTCCACCAGCATCATCTTTATCGTTTACATAACCACCTTCTTTAATAGATAGTTTTTTAAAAGCATCTCCAAAGTAAGCCATAATTTAATTTATATAAGGATTAGTACAATATCTAAAACAATCAACAGCATCATAATATTCATCTTCATCAAATTCTTTAATTGTAACCCAAAACCAAAGAACTTTAATTTGAACTTTATAAATCACAAATTCAAAGTCATCACCAATATGATGTTCATCGCCAATTAATCTTATATTTTTTCTACGATTAATAATATACATAACTTATTCATTAAGAGTTCTACGAATCCAACCTCTAAGATATTTGATATTATTTCCTTTGCCAGCAATATCATTATAATATCTAATACGTTCAAGTTTATATTTAGCTACAAAATAATCAGCACTAATTGTAGTATCAGACTTATAAGCGTTAAGAGAATCTTGAGTTCTACGAAGTAATTCTTTAGTTAAAACTAATTCATTAATAGCAGTAGAATCAGTAACAGGAACATAACGAATTTCAGGAACTGGAGTAATACGTTTAGCACATCCACTAGATAAACAAATAGCAAATATAACTAAAACAATAAAACCAATAATTACTCCAATTAAATTGTCTTTATTTAATTTCATATAGCAAGTTTAAATTGAGTTTGAACACCACTAGCTTTAATTTGTAATTCTCTATCTTTAAGAACTTTATTAATATCATCACGTAAATAATTCATAGTAAAGAATTTAGTAGTTTCAATAGGATTTTCTTTAATATGATAAAGACCATCAGAAAATCTTTTTGGCATACCATATTCATTAAGTTCAAAATCACTATCAATATGACATAACCAAATACCTTTAATAGTTAAACCAAGTATATATTCAACAGCAAAAGCATACATACTAAGTTGAAGATTATATATAGCACCATTACAATTAGGAAGATGATTAAGAGGAGCTAAAAGTCGTTCATCTTTATCAACCCAAACATTAGTTTGTTGTGCAGGTTTAACTGTTTTATCTTTCTTATAATATCCACTACTAAATCTTAATCCACCACGATTTGTTTTCCAATCACCTACAACAGCACAATTAGTATCTTCATTAACTAGAAGAATATCAATAGTTCCACTAATTAACCAATCTATAAGAAACATACCAATCTCACTATAAATCTTATATCCTCTTTCAGTGTACATTTTAAACGCATCATAAATAAGAGGATAACGATTATTTGTAAGTTCAATAAAATCTTTAAGATTAAGAAGTTTATAATTAGCACCAAAATTTGGAATATCAGCAATAGTAACCATTACACCATCTTCACGTTTATCAAGATAATTAATAGCTTGTTGAAACATAGATGCTCCTTTAACACCATCTTCAAGACCATTATGAGTATTAGTTCCACGTTCACAAGCTTCTTTAGTAATAGTTGACCATTGTTCCTCTAGTTTCTTCTCACTTATTCCTAGTTCTTTAGACTTCTTTCTCAACCAATAGTTCTTATCGAACTTTGGAGCATAATTATGAAGGATAGTAGTAGTAGAAATATAATCATTACCAAGACTATCGTTATACTTATGTTCTTCTTCATGAAAAATAAGTCTAATATCATTATATCTTTTATCTCTAAGTTCCATATTAATATTATTAAGTTCAACACTAGCTTGGACCCGCTTCGGCACTACGTGCCTACGCTAGACTCCCTGTAGAGGATGGAATAGATTCAGCATCAGCTTATTCTTCAATCATACTACTAGTAATTTCAACACCACCTCTACCAGCAACATTCTCTTGTTCATACAGAAGATTTTCTTCAGCTACATTAAGAGCTTTAATCGTGTTTGGGAACTGATTAGCTAAATCATTAATTTGTTTCATATAACCAATAACAACTGGAACATCTTCTAGACTAGCACCATCAGATAACTTGTCATTCAACAATTCATTTAACTTGCTAGCAGCTAGAGCAACATTATGAATACCACGCTTAATATTAAGTACAGCTTCCATACCAGCACCAGCTTTTTGATTATAATATCTTTTAATAAGTTTCCAAACAAGAATATCAGGTTGATAATTTTTAGGTAAATCAAAGTTTTCAATAGCTTTCTTAAGAGCTTCTTTTTCACTAAGACCTTCTTGTAGACATGGGCCTTTAGGGTCACCAAGATAATAAATAACTCCAACTTCTTTAATATACATCTCTTTATTAGGAGATTTATCTCTAGTATAAAGAAGACTAACATCTCTATCAAGAAGTTGTTTAAGTGTAGGAGCTTTTGGCATACCAGTTTCATCTATGGTCAGCATCCAATCCAATTCCAAACCGTTCATATATTTCTTCTACTTCTTCATCAAATTCAATAATTTCAAGTTTACCCATAGCATATAGCCAAAGATTAGCATAAGCAGCACTATGTTTTTTACTTAGTTTAATCCAAGTAGGAAGAAGTTTCTTTTTAAACTTAAGTTCAGTCTTAATCTTTTCTTCTTCTTCATAATGTTTTTGCTTTTCTTCTTCCATAACTTTAGCAGTATATTCTTTATACTCTTCTCTAGTCATAGTTTTTCTAGCTTCTTTAAAGTCTTTATAATGACTAATAAGTTTGGAACGATACCAATTCTTTTGAATAGTACCAATATGAGGAATAGCAACACATTTATCTTTTCGTATATTAATACTAGCTTCTTTTTCAAGACTTTCAATAATAGATTTACAAAGTATTCTATCATCACCTTGAAACCCAATATCATCTAATATATTATTTATATCTTTATAGATAAGAATATAATCATCATCAAAATCTTCATGAGAACTAGTATTAGCAATATTAAAACTAGTATTAGTCTTAAAATCCATAATTGAAAGTTTAAGAACTCTTCTTAGATTACTACTATAAACAAGAACACAAGTACCTATAATTTTAAATTATACATAAGTAGTTTTAAGAAGAGTTCGATTATTTAGACGAAATGGCTAATTAGCTTCTTCAGCAGAATGATAAATAAAAGGATTAATAGCGTTATGTTTATCAGTAATAGCAGCTCTTAAATCATTAATAGCTATAACTTTAAATTCAACAAACCAAACTTTCTGTCCTTTTTTATATCCTTGATTTTGTCCAAAAGTACCAACAGTAATAGAACGAGTTAGTTCAGTATCATTAGTAATATACTTATTAACAAATTGAGGACTAAGAACATTATGTTTAAGATAAAGATGATAACCACGTTCAAGAGTAGAACGGTCAATAATAATCTTATCCATTTGATTCATACCAATAAGTTCAGCATCTTCTTTACTAATCTTAGCAATAATTGGCATAACCTCAACTGTACTTACTTTACTATTAATAACACCAAACAAACTTTCATTTTGGCAAAGAGCAACAACACAATAATGTTTAGCAACAACTACATTAGTAAGAATAGCGTCAAGTGCTTCACTTGTTATTTCGCTAATGTCAGTAGGTATTTGAATACCAAAATCTTTAAATTTACTTTCAACTTTAATCATAACACTAAATTATTTAGTTTTAATAATACTATCAATACCAATATTTCCAAGTTTAAGTTTACTAGGAACTTTAACTTCTTTTTTATTCCTTTCACCACTATGAAATTCTCTAGTGTATTTAGGTTTAGTTTCACTTTTATCTTTACCCATAACTTAATTGTTTTTAGCAAATGTAAGAGTTTGAATGAATCTACCAAGAGAAAAACTATTTTTAACATTTACATCATAGAGGATTATATGATTATAAATATGCAAGTCATACTCCCCGTGGAGGATGGAGATAAGCTAGACTTAATCATATTAGTATTAATGATATTAATAGAGATAATGATATTGATTATAGTATTGATTAACTTGATTTGATTGATACTGATTATATCCATCCTCCACGGGGAGTATAGCGGAGGACGAAAGTCCGGAGCGGGTCACAGCGAATCTATATAATATATCTATATATATAATATATCTTTATAGTAATTATAATACATTGATTATCAATAAGTTATAATACATATTATGTATCATGCTGAATACCTAATTCTTCATCAGTATGCAAATTAAGTGGCAAAAATGACTACCTTTGTGCACGAAATCTATTCCATATTGGAATACATTTCGCTATTTCCTAGAGTAATATATTTTTATGTTGAACTTAATACTATTATTGTTATGACTTTTAAAGAAGATTTTAAACCTAGTCGAGTTTATAATAAACTTGTTATTGATGCTATTAATAAAGATATAGCTAATGATAGAAGTATTATTATACCTAATACTTTTGATATTGATATTAAAAATAATAATAAAAAATATCTATGTGGTACTGGACGTATGGAATGTTTTGATACAGGTAAAATTATTAAAAGATATTATTCTAATGTTGGTATTAATGTTTGGAGAGAAATAGTTGAATTAAGAAGTATAATTCTTCATGAACTTTTTTATTTTATTAATTATACTATTTGTTTTAATTCTAATGTTGTTAAAATTAGTAAGGATTTATTTGATGCTGTTTGTAGAAATGGAATTAGAAGTGGATGTAATAAACGAGATTTTGCTAATGCTATTGTTACATTAGAAAAACTTAATATTATTCGTAGAACAGATAAACGTAGTATGTTTGAAGTTAATCCTAGAGTTATATTTAAAGGTGATATTAATAAATTTCATGAAATTATTACTAAAGGTAAACTTGATGATTCTAAAATAAAACTTGATGATAATATTAATTATATAGATAGAATAGGATTAGTTAAAGATGATAATTGTATTATAATTAAAAATAAACAAGTATATAAAAGTGAACTTGATTATTTATATGACGATAATGAAAATAATGTAGATAAAGCAAATAATGAAACTGAAATAATTGAAGCAGAAGAAGTTGATACTAATAAAATTGATTGGGATTGGTAATAATGAAAATAAAAGAATTAATAATGATGATAAAGATGAAAATGATAGTATTGAAAAAGATTATAAATATAATGAAGATAAATGTAATAATAAGGATAATGATGATGATGATAATGATGATGATTGAAAAATTGAATGTATTGATGTGATAGTGAGGCTAGTGAGTATAAGGGGTGGGTCATTAAATTGGACTTGACTACCCCCGTCAAGTTCTAGGAGAAAGTAATAATAATTAAAAAGAGAAAAATTAAAGTGATGAATATGGAGAAAATGATGTTGAAGATAATAGTGAATAAGGTAATAATAAAGTGCATAAATATAATAGTAATGATGGTATTGAATATGAAAGTGAAGACGATGGTATTGAATATTATATGTATTAGTGTGATAGTGAGGCTAGTGAGTATAACCCCCGGTCATGTTAAACTTGATTGACTACCCCCGCCTAAAATTGATAGAGTTAATGATAATCCTGCTCATTATCAACATTAAATATATTGAGATTATTCATCTCATTACATTACTAACTATTAATACCAATCATTATGAAAACAAACAAACCATTGTTGTTAGTTGCTATCATACTGATGATACCAGCTATCATACTAGCATTGAAAGTAGAGCCAACTAGTGATGAACAGATTACTGCTGTTGTATTTGGAATACTATCGGCTATTGTTAGTTATCTTAGTAGAGATTAATCTCTACTAGATGATGTTGCTCATTATCAACATTAAATACTTTGCAGTTGAAACGAAAACAACTGTCAGTAATGCTACTGATTAGCATAATTAAATACTTAATAGTCATGCCAGACGTTAAAGATTTAGCACAAGCTGCACAAGGTGCTGCTGCTGCTTCCGAGAATGTTAATGTAGTTGAACCAACTACTAGTGTTAACCAACCTGTTCAACCTACTGTTGATGATGTTGTTAAACGCATTTGTGCTGATGGTCATAGTTATGTAATGACTACTGTCATTACTAATATTGATTGTCAAGAACGTACAGGTCGTAATGGCAATTCTTATCTCAATGCGTTTGTTACTATTGCTAGTCCTGTCAAAGGTGCTCAAAGTATGCCTGATGGTACACATCGAATGGGTATGCTTGGTGCTATTCAGATGCCATTCAATCAGATACTGCTTGTAATGCGCAAAGACAAGTTCTACGGTAGATTTGTCAACTATGTTGGCGAAGCTGCTGAAGCTGGTTTTGCTAGTATGTATCTGACTGGTGTTGCTGTCAAAGTTCTTTGCCAGTTTGTACCTGCTGGTGTACAAGACCGTAATCCGTTTACTCGTAAAGATAATCTTTACAATGTTGTGGATTATGATAGATATGTATATCATATTGTAGGTATCGAACAGCCTGCTGACCCTGTTCTTGTTGGTGCATATAATGTACTTATCAAGCAGATTATGGAGGACGCTCGTGCTGCCATTGCTGCCAAGCGCGAAGTTAAAGCTAAAGCGGCTAGTTTTGTTGCTACTGCAATGAGTGATGACGATATGCCGTTCTAATGAACATGACGCTACTGACCTTCGGGTTGGTAGCGTTTGTGTTATCAACAATAGTTTTGCTGATGCTGGTGCTAGTGTTCAACCTCGAAATGCTCATTATCAACATTAAATATATTGCAGCAAACGAACTTAACAGTCTGATAAGTCTTGTCAATCATGAACTAGCTGCAAGTTCTGATAAGTCTTATCCTAATATTAAACATCATGAAAGTACATCGTATTATTACTACTATTGAAGTTGAGAATGATAATTCTATTACTTCTGTTGAACTTACTAAACTTTATCCTACTGATGCTAATATTCCTCTTGCTATTACTAATTTAACTACTAATGGTAATGCTAATGATATTAATAAAGTGTATGCCGTTGTTGATAAACTTAGAATTGTTATTGCTAGTGAACTAAAAAGTATCGCTCGTGGTATTGATAATAGCCTTGATAGCCATGATTATAATGTAGTTACTGATGATAATTCTACTAATGAAATTAATGATGATTTACTCCTATAACATTTTGTTATACTGATATTGATTATGGAGATTTACTCTCATAACAAAAAGTTATAGAGGTGAAATTAGAGGTGATTAGAGGTATTGAATGTGGAGAAAGAGGATATGGAGATGAAAGTGGTGAATGTGGATTTCATGGAGAATGAAATGGTGGAGTTGGATGTGGTTCAAATAGGGTTAAATTGAGGTTGATGGTGGAGTTGAATGTGATTGTGGTAGTGGTGAATGTGGAAATGAGTGTGGAGATGGTGATGCTAAAGAGACTAGTCCTGCTGGTATTCTTCCTAATCCTCTTCATCCTCCTCCACATCCTATTCCTAATCAATCTAAACCTATTGTTCCACTTCTCTCATTCTCGTTCATTATAACCTTTAGTTATATCTTCATAATCATTAGTTATAACCTCTAGTTATATCATCGTTGTTAGTATTAGTTCCAACTCCTTCTCTTTCTCTCCTATAACTTCTCGTTATACTTCCATAACCTCTAGTTATATCACTATCAGTTTCAGTCATAGCATCATCATTATCATCTCATTGACGTTCGTCATGACTATTAGTCATACAATCGTTATTAAGACTAGCTCTAACAGTATTATCAAGTCTAATAAGACTTCTAGTCATAATGACTAATAGCATTAGTTCTAGCTAATAATAGCATTATTAATACTATCAGTATTATAATAACTATTAATACTAGTCATGCTAATATTGCTGGTGGTATTACTAATGATATTCTTAATATTCTTGATATTACTGATTCTCTTTATACTAATGATACTCTTGATACTATTGATATTTATTATACTCGTGGTAAGTTAATTCCTATTGCTATAACTATTTTAGTTATTTTAATATAGCTATTGATTATTAGTTAGAATTATAGTATAAATAAATTATAATATATTTGGAGTATTATATTTAATTATTATATTTGTCGTGTTGTTCAGTAGAGTAATATTGCTACTGATAATAATATTAATCTTAAACTTATAAGTGTTATGGTAAATTTTGATAATGTTACTAGTAATGTTCAATCTAAGCCTAGAAAGAAAACTATGGCTGAAAGTTTAGAAGAAGCTAAACAAGAGGGTAAACTTGTTGTTCCTGAAGAAGATACACAAGTTAATGCTGTTGTTAGTAGTGAAACTGTTCAGCCTAAGAATAAAGCTAGGAAGAAGAAACAAAGTAAAGTTCGTAAACAGGAAGAACAAACTAATGTTGTTAGTCAAGCTAATGAAGATAATGATTTTAAAGATGCTAAGACTGATAAACGTGGTGTTCCTATTGGAATTAATGTTCCTCAACATATTCTTGATGTAGTTTGTATTGTTAAATTCAATGCTGCATTTAGACGTCATACTTCTCTTAATATTCTTCATGCTCTTGAAGATGATGGAAGAATATGTAATTCTAAAGGTGCTTATGTTGACTTCTTATGGAATAAGTTTAGAGTTACTGCTGATGGTGGACTTCGTAGAGAATATAGATATACAGATGATTTATTCATTGATGCTTTAGTTAAAGCTCATGCTGATGTTGCTAGTGATAGTCAGCGAGTTATTGGTATTATGATTGATACTGAAACTGAACTTCATAAAAAGAATAAAGATTCTGAAGCTAGCTAAGTTTGTAGTATAGACTCCCCGTAGAGGATGAGATAGTGCTGTTGAGCTTATTAAAGCTAATTCTCATTTGCTTGTCATTTTTATCCATTTTGTTTATTGGGTTTGTTATAGTTAACACGTTGATGATAACTATCCTCTACTCGGAGTTTATTTTATATATAAAGATATGGAAAGAACTGATATTTATTTTGTTGAAGATAATACATATTTCAATAATAATGTTGAAGGTGTTGAAATTCATGCAGAATGTCTAAGTCAAGATTTTGATGATATTGCTTGGGAACCAATAGTTGATGATAGTCCTATTGTTGACCCTGAAAATGATGTTTTTGGTTATTACGATTAAATAAATAAAATTATGGAAAATATTAATATTAAAGTTATTCTTGATGAAATTTTTGGTAAACAATGTAATATATCTAATAATATTGCTTGTGAAACCTGTAAATATAAAGAAGATTGTGAGCTTATTAATAAATTCATTAATGATATTAAAGATAAAGGTTTATCTCCAGACCAATATGTTAGAGGTTTAGCTTTATTTGTATATGTTATTAAAGAACAAAAATATATTAATGATTTTGGTAAAACTCAAGAAGATATTATTAAACTTGTTACTCAAGATGGATTTGAACTTGATTGGCTTATTAATCGTTGGGATAGTATAATTGAAGATAAAGATATTCTTAAACCTATTATTGCTGTTTTTCCTAAATATGCTAAAGATATGATTATTAATATTGTTGAAACTAATACCAAAATTAATCATTTTATAAGTCAACATATTATTGATACTTCTAATGCAGAATATAAGGAAATTATTAAAATGGTTAATCAATCTGTTGATAATAATAAACAAAAGAATAAGTTTAAGAATGTTAGTGATGATGAAATTTATGCTGAACTTAAACGTAGAAAAGCAAATAAATCTGTTAAATAATCCCATATAAGTTTTTGATTTTATTTCTAATACTATTATCTGTGAAGATAGTAGTATTATTTCACTTGCTGATGATGGAGGAATTGAACTCCGAAACTATGATATTGTTATTATCCGTTTTAATTTCTAATTGTAACTTTTGTAATAGTACGGTCTGTGAAGATAGTGCTATTAATATTTATCATAGTCCAAGTGTTATATGTCATATTTGATTTGGTGTTAATTATTCTATTATTATTGATTGTGAAATTAGTAATAATGATGTCTGTGTCAAACATTTCGTTTTATATGATTTCGTATTTGTAGTTTTGCCTAGCATTGTCTGTGAAGATAGTGCTAGGCTTTTTAGTATGTATATTATTAACTTTAAATATATAATTAAAATGGATAATTATGATTCTTTTATTTTTGATGGTCTATTAGATAGATACATTGAAGAACAAGCTAAGTTTAAAAAAGGACAAATAGTATATATGGAATATACTTATCAATATCATAATCAAACTAAACTTGGTGTTTGTGTTGGCATTGTAACTGGCGTTGGGGTTACTAAAGCTGAACGTACAATAGGCAATAATAAATATATTGATTATCCTATTGTATATACTGTTACTCACGCTAAAGGTGTAAGTTATAATGTTAGTGAATGTAAACTTGGTTCTGTTGCTGAACATATTCTTAAAGAACGTCTTAAACGTTCTGGTAATAATAATGAACAGAATAATGAGCCTGCTACAAATGACTAGCTATTTACGTTCATAACATATTCATAGATATGATTCTTTTGCCCTCTGTTGAATTTTCATATATAATCTGATTAATCTATCACGATTGATAATTGATTCAATATAGGGCAAAAGAACTAGCTAATAAATGTTAAACTAAAAATTTAATACAGTTCTGTTATGAATTATATTGCTTATAAGAATATTGATGGTACTATTACATCTGGATTTAAAGTTAAACTTTATGATATAGTTACTTTGAATGTTGGTTATTGGAAAGATAAACTTGCTATTGTTCTATATATTAATGAAGATAAAAAACAAATTAAAGTTCGTATTATTGAATGTGGTATGAACTTAACTCTTAAAGTTAAAGATGTTCAATTTGTTAATCATAATAATAGAACTGCTGCTCGTTCTTATATTGATTTATGTAATAAACTATCTAAAACCTTTCGTGATAAATATACTGATAAACAGTATATAAAAGATAATTGGTTTACTGATAAGTTTATTATTAACGATATAACTGCTGATACTATTGCCAAAGGTATTGGTCAATATATTACTAATACTGATAGTGATAGATATTCTGTTAGTGCTATTATGTGGCTTAGTGATATTAAAGATTATATAGATGCTTTACTTAAATATGGTGATTTTGATTTTGTTGCTAAAGCATTTAAAATCTATAATATTACTGATACTAGATTTGAACTCATTCGTAAACTTTATCATTATTTCTATGATTGAAAATGTTTCTCATTTTATACTTGGTATGATATTTGGTTTATCTGTATATCTTTTTATAAGAATTAGCATTGTTAGTAAAAAACTAGATAGACTTATTAGAGATATCGACGATACTCAAAATTGGATTAGAAGAATTCAAATTGATATTTGCGATATTAATAAACAATGGGAAGTTAAAAGAGATAGAGATAGAAATAGACTAGATAGAATTGAAGATAGGATTGGTAAACTTGCTAGTGATTTTAATGATATTATTAGAAAGAAAGTTTAATGACTAGCTTGCTTCCATCCTCTACGGGGGGTCGCCACGGAGCGTAGCGTAGTGGCTCTACTAATCTAACTATTATTGAATTTATTATAGTTTTAACTATTAAATATAATTGTTTTATTAATCTTTAAAAATGTAAAGTACTTATGAAAAAGTATGATGAAGTTTCTGTTGTTCGTCAACTTAATAATGTTGGCGCTGTTATTGGAATCAATTCTGCTAGTAAAGTTATTAAAGTAGCTAAGAATAGTTCTATTGGTAATGGAACTAGTGGTAAGATTGATTTTCTTTCTCATTATTGTGGTTATCATGTTGAGATTGTTGATGTTATTCAACAACAAAAAGAACGTGATGAAGAAATTGCTGCTAAGAAAGCTGCTAAAAAGGCTGCTCGTAAAGCTAAATTTGCAGAGGATAATACTTTTAAAGGTATTACTCGTGCTGTTGATAAACGTATGCGTACTATTAAAAGAAAGTAGTATGTTATGGTTAGCTTTAAATTCTCATTTGGGGTTGTAGGTAAATCCAAAGAGAAAGGAATAGTCAATAAATATGTTATTATAGTTGCTAAATGTGAAGGTATTATTAGATATATTGATGGTACTTATAAAGTAGAATACAATGGCAAACTATATAGCATTACAGGTGAAAGTTACAGAACTAAAGGAAAGAAAGTTGTTTATGCTCGTCGATTAGATGAATATAACCATAGAATTAAAATTATAAGAGATAGTGAAAATAGAAAAACTGTTGATACTAGATTTTATATTCCTTTTACTGCTGGACTTATAGCTAAAGGTAAAATTGTTAAAATGCCTTTTGCTAAGGAATTGTTTCATATTACTACGTGTTATAATCGTAGTGATAGTGAATCTACTATTTTAGCTTTTCAAGAATGGAAAGAATATGAAGATAAAGTTAAAAATAATCTTATTGATGTAAACAACGAATTGTAATGATTGGTAATCTTAATATTGCTAATAGTAATAGAAAAGATACTAACATTAAGTTTACTAAAGACCAAGAAATAGCTGTGCATGAACTTATTGAGTTTCTTGCACAGCCTTGGGATGATAAGAAATATATTAATGCTCTTTGTGGTGCTGGAGGTACAGGTAAGACATTTGTTATTAAATATGTTATTAATAATTGTAAATGGTCTGGTGGTGTTATAGGCTGTGCTGCTCCTACACATAAAGCTTGTAGAGTTCTTAGTAATTCTATTGGTGGAAAAGAAGTTAATACTATTCAATCATTGTTTGGTTTTAGACTTGATGTTAATATTGAAAATTTTGACCCTGAAAATCCTGCCTTTAATCCTGTTGGAAAAGATAAACTAGATGGTCTTAAAGTTTTAATTATTGATGAAGCTTCTATGCTTAATGCTAAACTTGTTAAGTATATTAGTAATAAATGTAAGAAGCTTCAAATTAAAGTTATAATGCTTGGTGACTCTAGTCAGCTTCCACCTGTTAATGAGAAAACTAGTCAAGCTTTTCTTATTGCTAGTAATACTTATTATCTTAAAGAAGTTGTACGACAAGGAGATAATAATCCTATTAGTAAACTTCTTAAACTTCTTCGAGAAGATATAGATAATAAGAATGGATGGAGATTTCTTGATTATATATCTAAAAATAGACAAGATTATAATGAAGAAACTAAAGGATTTTATGTTTGTGGTCAAACTGAATTTTCTGATTTAATTGATACTTGTTTTAATGATGAAGAATATACTAAAAATATTGATTTGTATCGTATTATAGCTTATACTAATAGTCGTGTTGCACAATGGAATAACCATGTAAGACATATGATTATTCAAGATGCTGATAAAAGTCTTATTACTCGTAATGATTTAATAATGAGTTATACTACTGTTGTTAATGTTTTTAATGATATTATTATAAACAATAGTGAAGAATATATTGTTAAAGATATTGTTGATACAGTTGATAATGATTATGAGTTTAAAGGATTTCTTATTAAGTTTCAAGCTATTCATGGTGGTGCTATAACTCAACCTTTATTTGTTATTGACCATTATGATAACTATACATTTCAGATGTATTATAAGAAGTTGACTAGTCTTATTGATGATGCTAAAAAAGCTAGTAGTTCTGAACGTGGAAGTAAATGGAAACAGTATTTTGATTTTAAACGTAAATATCTTATCGCTTCTAATATTACGAATAGTAATGGTAAGATTTTATTTAGTAGAGATTTAGATTATGGTTTTGCAATTACTTCTCATAGAGCACAAGGTTCTACTTATAAAAATGTATTTGTAGATATTAACGATATGATTTATGATAAATATGGTCATCCTTATACTAATAGAGATGAAATGCTTCGTAGATTGTATGTTGCTTGTTCTCGCGCTAGCAATCAATTAGTATTATCTTATGGCAAATAAAACTGTTGACGAATATCTTGATTGTGCTAGATGTCCAAATCGTATATTTAATACAGGTAGATATATACAAGGTGGTAGAGGAAGTATTCATGGAGATATTGTTTTCCTATTTCCTAGAGGTGATAGAGCTTATTGTGATGATTATCAATTATTCACTGATATTGGTAATCTTTACGATGAATACTCTAGACGAAATAACACTGAAGATGTATATATGACTTATAGTGTTAAATGTGCTTGTTCTAATAATTATAATACTTATCTTACTGCTGTTGATAAATGTCGTAATATTCTATGGAAAGAATTAGCTAGAATTAATTACAAATATCTATTTGTATTTGGTGATGCTTATCGTAGTATTAGTGATAATCCAATTCCTAGATTTATGGCTACTGGCGGTAAATATGTATTTAGTAATTATTCTCCTCTTATTAAATTTAAAGATGATAATCTTTATTATGTATTTAAACAGCGTTTTGCTGATGATATTAATTGGGTTAATGAAAATAGAAATAATTATGGTATAAACTTTATAAATGATTAATTGTATAGCTTATGATGTCGAAGTATTAAGAAACTTCTTCTCTATTACTTTTGTTAGCATTAATAGCTATCTTAAAGTTTTTAAAGATTGTGTTGATAGTAATGGAAAAGCTATTCCTTTAGTTCAAAAACTATCTGTTGAAGAAATTAAAGCTCGTCTTGAAACTGTTGAAAAATATAAATTTTATATAACAGATACAGATGATAGTCAATTACTTTCTATGATAGGTTATATTAATAAGACTAGATGTTATAAGGATTCTAATGGAACTATTATTCGTACTGACTTGTATGGATTTAATAATTTCAATTATGATAATCTTATGATTGCTGCTTTACTTAGTTTTTATATGCGTACGAATAGTACGAAAGAACTTATTAATAAGTTATATGAAACTAGTAAAACTATTATTTCTAGTCAAGATGATAAAGATAAATTTAGAACTGATTTTTATCTTAATAGTCTTAGAAAATATAAGCTACCATTTACAGGTATTGATGTAATGCGTATATTTGCTCTTAATAAAGCAAGTGTAGTTGTAGATAGTAAAACAGGTGAACGTAAACCTGTTCCTAAAGGTTTAAAGCAAACTTCTATTAATCTTCAATGGTATGAACTTCTAGAATATGAACTTCCTGACATTAATGAAAAAGAAGCTGAATTATATAATGAAATTCCTAATCTTAAAGGAATGAATATTAATCAGCTTAATAAGCTAGTAGATAAATGGGATAGATTTATTCTTGATGAATATATTGAACCTATGATGTATTATAATCTTAATGATGTTTTTATTGTAGCTGAAATAGTTCGTCTTTATCCAGAAGAAATTAAATCTCGTTATGCTATTAGTAAAGCATATGATGTTGATGTTCTTAATTCTAGTCGTAGTAAAACTGCTGATATTCTTTTTGAGAAATTTTATAGTAAGTTTAGTGGTCTTGCTCCTGAACAATGGAAAGGTAAGAAAACTGAAAGAACTGCTATGAGTTTTAAGAAAGTTATTTTTCCTTTTATTAAGTTTAAAACTAAACCTATGCAAGACTTTCTTAATGAATGTCTTAAAACTACTATTTATAGAGTTAATAAAGATGCGTTTAGTAAAGAAGTTAAAATTGGAAATGTAACTTATACTGTTGCAACTGGAGGTTTACATAGTCAAGATAATCCTGTTGAACTTTGGAGTAGTGGAAGAGAATTATTTCCATCCTCTACGGGGGGTCAATACGATGTTCTTAATAACGATGATTATGTTTATATTCATGCTGATATTAATAGTATGTATCCTAGTATTATTGCCGCTCATAAAGTAGCTCCAGCTCATCTTGATACTAATGCTTTTTGTAATCTTATTGGTTGGCTTAAAAATAAGAGAGTTGAAGTTAAACACAGCGATGAAGATACTGTTGACGGAATTGATAGAGATACTTTAGCTTTAGTTTTAAAGATTGTTATTAATTCTGTTTATGGTAAACTTGGATTTGAAAATGGTAATCTTTATGATAGATTAGCTGTACTTAAAACTACTATTAATGGACAGTTAATGATGCTAATGTTGGTTGAGGAATTAGAGTTACACAATATTCATGTGTTAAGTGCTAATACAGATGGTATTGTTATTAAACTTTATAAACGAGATATTGATGTTTATAATCGTATTAAAGATGATTGGGAACAAACTACTAAACTTAAGTTTGATACTGATTATTATCATTGTCTTGTTAGTAGAGATATAAATAATTATCTTAGCCAATTTAGAGTTATTAAAAATGGTGTTCATAAACTTAAACTTGAATCTAAAGGTGCTCTTAATCCTATGATGTATTCTCTAGATTTAACTAAAGGTTATTCTATGCCTATTGTTGCTCAAGCTATTGAAAACTATTTTCTTAAGAATAAACCTGTAATGGATACTCTTCAAGAAGCAACTAATATTCTTGACTTTTGTCTTACTCAAAATGTTGGTAAACAATTTCATGTAGAAGAAACTAAGATTGAAAATGGACAAGTTACTCATGTTATTTGTCAAAGATATGTTAGGTTTTATGTTTCTAATAGAGGTTATATTATTGAGAAAGTTCATAACGATAATGGTTCTCGTAGTAGAATGGCAGCTGGTTCTGTTGTAACAGTTATTAATAGTCTTGATGATAAAGATATTTCTCTTAGAGATATTAATTTCAAATTTTATTATCAAGAAGCTATGAAGATTATTAATCCTATCAAACTTAAAATTTCTCCTAAAGGTAAAGGTAAAAGTAAAATTAAAAAATATAGTGGTATGTATAATCCTATTTTTAATGAAGATGATTTTGGATGAGAAATATAGTTGAAGAAACTTATGATAGACTAATTAATAAATGGGGTTCTAAAGAATATAAAGGTATTGGAACTATTAATTGTGTTCCTCCTATTGATTATTGTGAAGTTATAAGTAGAATTATTAGTCTTATGCGAAATAAGAATGATAATATTAAAATACTTATTGTTACAGATAATTGGAAAAGAAGAACTGAAATTGTTGATGGTCTTAAAAATCATAATATAAATATAGATACTATTAATATTCTTACTCATACTTATGTTAATAGTAGATATAATTATAGTTATGATATTTCTATTGTTGTTGGAGTTAACGAATGGAATTTATCTTGTAATACAGTTTTTAATCATGCTAGATTTAAACTTATGATTCTAACTGAAAAAACTATTGATACTTCTACGTTAATTAAGATTTATAATAATATTCCACCTATTAATAATATTCTAAATTCTAGTGGTATGCGAGCTATACTCCCCGTAGAGGAACACAGAGAGCAGATTTTATTTACTAGTCAAGAAGATATTGCTAATTACGATAAATATACTGAATTTATTACTCAGACTATTCAAGTATTTGGTAATCTTGATAATATTAAATGTGCTCGAAATGGTACTCAAGATGGACGTAGTGCTATTCAATATATTACAGAAATAGCTGAATATAATGGATGGAGTGCTGATATGGATATGACTAATCCTTTTAGTAAACAAATTGATGAATGTTATAATCCTCTTGTTCTTGCTGAACGAGTTAAGACTTTTTATAATATTGTTCGTGAACGTATGCTTATATGTTCTGATAATGTTTGTAAGCTAGAAAGAATAGTTGAAATTATTAAAGATAATCCTGATAAACGATTTCTTATTATTAGTAAGAGAGGTGAATATGCTGCTACTGTAACTAAATATATTAATGATAAATTAGGTGAAATTTGTGGTGATTATCATGATAAAATTGAGGATAAAGTTCTAGTTGATAGTAATGGTATTCCTATTTTGTACAAAACAGGAAGCAAGAAAGGGACTGCTCGTATAATCAAATCTAAAGCTATTTCCACGCTGAATTTGAAGTCTTTTAATGATGGCTTATTAAGAGTATTATCTATAAAAAATAATTCAACTGACATAGAAACAAGCGTAGACGAATGGATTTTGACCTCACCTTTATGTGATACAATAGATGAACTTATTTATCGTTATAATAATGTTAATTGTAGTCAATCAAAACTTAAAGTACATAAACTTTATATAGCTGGTACTATCGAAGAAGCAAGTCTTAAAAAGGAAAAGTTATCGGCTAACCATGAAGTTATACAGAATGTTAATTCTGATATTAGTGCTCAAAATTTTGATGATATTATTTGCTAGTATAAATATAATAGTTACATTTGTTGTGTAATCAAAATCGCTCTTTGATAGAATGGACGAAGATAAAGAAGTTAAAGTTAATGATACTGCTGTTGCTGTTAGTAATAGTGGTATTGAAAAACAACATGGTGTTCAACATTCTGTTGCTCCATATCAGCTTAATTATATGAGTGAAGCTGAAATTGCAAGTCTTGAAGTATTTATCAAACGTGTTATGCGTAGTGATAAATGTGGTATTAAGTCTGTTGAAGATGGTCTTGCTATTGCAATGAGAGCTAAAGACCTTAGACTTCCATTTTCTACTTGCATTGAACATATTCATGTAGTTCAAGGTAAAACAGGTGTTGATGTTCACATTATTAAGGCATTACTTGTCAAAGGCAGCGTGAGTTGGGAAAAAGTAGATAATTATCGCGCTCTGTACGAATATACAGATGGCTTTAATGCTTATGATGAAGATAAACTTCCATCTGACTGTATTAAGTGTCTTACTCCCAAAGAGGCACAAACTAAAAATACAGAAGATAAAGACCATGAACATATATATGTTTATCCTGTTAAATACTATAAAGATTATAATGGTAATATATATAAAGAATATCAACTTAATGGTAAGTTTGAAATAGCTACTAATACTGCTGAAGCTAAACAAATTGCTTCTACTGGTAAAGTTCCTGTTTATAGAATACCTGCTGTTCCTATTGATTATATTACTAGTTATCGTTTTTATCGTAAAATTGGAGAACGTAATATGGTTGCTACTGGTGAGTTTACTTATAAAGATGCTATTATTGCTGGATGTTTTGAAAAAGATACTTATAAGAAATATCCTAAAATAATGATAAGTCATAGAGCATTTGTTTATGGTGCTCGTGAAATTGCTAATGATTTAATTATGGGCTGTTTAAGCACAGAAGAATTAAAGACTATGCAAGGTATTGATTTGAGTAATGAAGATATTATTGATATTACTGAAATTCAATAACATAAACAAACTAGAGAAATTATTATTAAACAAAACAGTCGTATGACTGATATTATTCACTTTTAAATTACAAAAATTATGAAAGACTTTAAGAAAGGTTTGAGTTTTGGTATGGGTATTGTTAATGCTGGTCAAAGAGCAGTTAGTGAAGAACCTGAATTGGTAGTTGTTTCTACTCCCGGTAGTTTCCGTATGACTGCCCAAGTTTCTAAAGCTCTCGGCATTGCTCATGGTGAATATGTAATGTTCATTAATAACTGTGCAAATATTGATAATGCTATTATCAATAAAGTACCCGAAGTTGTTGCTTTCTGTGAAGAACAAGGTTTGGATATTGAATCTCCCGAAGCTGCTATGGCTGTTCATGCTGAATTTGATATTTGGGCTTTGGCTAAAGGTATTGCTGAATTAGACAAAAATGGTAATCCTTGTACTACTCGTGTTCGTATGACTAAGAATGATAAGATTAAGTATGTTAATACTTATTTCCAAGAAACTCTTGAAGGTGCTTTATCTTCTTCTAATGAAGAACTGAAAGCTGCTCTTGGTCGTGAAGGTATTACCGAAGATGAACAGAAAGAACTTTTGATTAGCTGTATTCAAGGTGATGAAGTTGCTAAGATTAAAGGTTCTAAATGTGCTAATACTGCTGCTTTGTCTGGTATTGGTGTAACTCTTAACTTTACTGATTCTAATGTTTGGAAACAGTTGAAAGCTGATATGACTGATGAAGAAGCTACTTCTAAGAATCGTGTTTATACAGTAGATATTGATAACTTGCAAGAAGCTGTTGTTAATAACGGTCATAAAGATATTGTTGTTAAGATTGCAATGCTTACCGAATATAAAGATGAAGAACCTATTCGTATCGGTAAGAAAGGTGAAAAAGAAGAAACTGCTGAATAATCAAATCTTCGTCCTAGAAATATAGTATCTTGAACATAGAGCTGCATTGTTAGTATTGCTAATGGTGCAGCTCTTATTTTATCTAATAATTCTTTTAATTACTTTAATTATGTCGACAGAAAAAGAAATTAAGAATGAAGCTGCTGTTGCAGCAAGTGCTGAACAAACTGCTAATGCAGAAGTACAAACTCCTAAAAAACGTAGAGGTAGAGGTATTAATAACGATTTACGTGATGTAACTCGTAAAAAGTTTGATGAACGTACTGATTGTAATAAAGCTAATGGCTTGTTTATTGGTCATCTTGAAGATGTTAAAGTTGATTGGGCTACACTGAAAGATGATGTTCAAGGTATGCCTTCATTTGCTGGTATGAGTATTCCTTATCTTACATTTACTTTTGCTAGTAATCATGAAAATATCAATGAACGTCGTTATGTAACTCAACGCCTTCTTCCTGCTGAAAGTAATGTTGAAACTATTCCCGGTGGTAAAGGTGCTTGGAAAGTTGATAACATTTTCCGCTTTATGAAACATATATATAATGTATTTGTTCTTAAAGGTCGTGATTTAACAGAAGAAGAAATTGATGCTCTTACTTTGCCTTTTGAAGATTTTGATGAAAATATGCAGTATGTACCTGTTGAGGCTGAAGAAGTTATAGCTGGTTATAAGACTGTGTTTGAAAATTATGTTAAGTTACTTAACAATAATGGTAAACCTGTTTATAATGATGCTAAAGGTAAACCTATTACTATTTGGATGAAGCTTCTTCGTTTCGTTAAGAATGATGGTAAATGGCGTGCTGTTGTTGGAAGTAAATCTTCATTTGGTGATTTAGGATTTCCTACATTTATTAACGATGGAGTTATTGAACTTTATAAAGAACAATCTGCTCCTAGTTTGCATATTGACCCTTATAAAGAAAGTATTGTTTATCAGAAATCTGCCGAACAAGCTAAACAACCAAATGTTGCTATGCCCGGTGTAGGTGTAATGCCCGGTGTTCAAACTGCTGCTCCTATGAATCCTGTTAATGGATTTAATGGCGGTGGAGATTTTAGTCCATTTGGTGGTGGTAATGATGCTGCTGGTGCTTTTGTTAATCCAACAGAAGATTTGCCATTTTAAAAAATTAAAGTTAGTTAAATAGTTGTATGTAAGAGGATTGGGTACTATTTTAGTACCTAGTCCTCTTTTTTTATATGTTCACGATAAAGGTCAAATTAGAAATATTATGAAAAGAAATATTAGTAATACTATTTTAACTAAAGATTATATTTTCTCTAAAGTTAGTCAAATTACTATTTTTAGTACTTATACTGGAATTAGTGTTGAAGATATACAACATTGTATAGATACAGGAGAATTTATATCTAGTCCTTTTCGTGAAGATACTCATCCTAGTTTTGGTTTTAGATATGATAATAGGAATAAACTTAAAGGAAGAGATTTTGCTGGATATTGGTGGGGAGATTGTATAGATGCTGCTGCAACTGTACTCTCTGAAATTGTTCATAAGCAAATTGATATTTCTATTAAAAGTCAATTTCTATTTGTTCTTAAACATATTGCTTATACTTTTAGAAATATTATTTATGGACAAGATAAAGATGAAAACAACGATTATAATATTACTAGGGCTATTAGTAATGTACGTAATCATAAACCTATTATTGAACTTGTTACTCGTCCGTGGAATAATTTAGATGCTAAGTATTGGGGACAATTTGGTATTAATCTTAATTTTCTTAATACTCATTTTGTTTATCCTGTTGACCAATTTTATATTAATCGTTCTACTAATCCTATTCCTAAATATTTTTACGATAAAGATAAAACGGATTTATGTTATGGATATGTTCTTGGACAAGATAAAAGAGGAATAGTTAATGTTAAACTGTATTTTCCAAATAGGAATAAGAAAACTGAAGTTAAGTTTATAACTAATAGTAATACTATTGAAGGAGTTATTAATCTTGAATTAGATAATTATGACGTTATTATTATAACTAAATCTACTAAAGATAGATTAAGTCTTGAATGTTATCTAAAGAGTATTAATCATTCCATCCTCTACGGGGGGTCTACCCTTGAATCTAAAACTATTGGTGTTGTGAATATTCCACATGAAACTTATAAACTTCGTCAAATTGAATATGATTGGCTTCGTAGTAAACTTAATCGGAATGGTTTTCTTATTAGCCTTATGGATAATGATAGAACTGGTCTTATGGAAGCTGTGATTCTTAAGAATGATTATGATATTATACCTATTATTATTCCTAAAGAACTTGGCGTTAAAGATTTTGCAGAATTGAGAAGTAGTTATTCTACAAATGTTATTAATGAACTAACTCAACAAGTTGTTAAATATATAGAAGATAATTATGGAGAAGAAACTGAATTTACTTGGGATACGGAAGAAAGTAATACTTTGCCATACTAAAAGTTTAGCTGGTATTACATATACGGTTATGCGTCCAATTACTGAAGAGGATGAACAAAATCTTGATAAATTTGAATATCTTGATATAGATAATAAACGTATTGATAAAAAAGATATTTATTGTTATGGAGAAATTAATCTATCTTCTAATGATGACGTTGAATATATCAAAAAGTTTAGCTTACTTGATACTGATAACGGTGGAACTGTTCATAGTAATTTTAATTATCAAGAAGGTTATGCTCTTGTTGAAGGAATAGCTAAAACTTATCCTACATTTGATATTGTTGAATGGTTTAAATATAATCATTGTCTTATAGGTAAGCCAACTCGTATTATTATTTATAAATGTAAGAAAGAAAATCTATGATAATAAAAGGATATGAAGAAAAGCTAGATGATAGAGATATTAGATATATTAATTATGTTATTGATAAATCTACAATGGCTGATACAATTGAATCTTATATTAAAGATTTAGATTGTACTATTATTTATCCTGATGGTTCTCGTCCTAGACAAACTATTAATTATGGTTATCGTATTACTCTTTCTAGTATTGAATATATTCTTAATAAACTTTATCTTGTTCTAGAACATCATCCAGAAAAAGCTCAAAGTTATATTGATTATCGTAATACTATTATTAAAAGAATTATTGATATACATGAAAAAAATCTTGATTTCGAGAGAAGAAACCCAGTACGATATTATAGTAAAGAACCAGGGAAACGCACTAGAAGTGCTAGCAGAGTTAATCAATCAAAAGATGTCTTTACAGGTAAACCCATTGATGTTAGCACCGATATTGCAAAGGCTATTAAGCCTAAAAAGGAAACGATTGCTCAGCGTAAAGCTAAACTTCTAGGTGGTAAAGCTGTTAGTTTTGCATTTAATGGTTTAAAAATAAGTGAACATAATGAATAAACTTTATCGTAGAAATAATAATGGTGCGCCTACTGTTTGGTGGGCTGAACTTGACAGTAGTACTAATAGTATCAATGTTTTTTATGGTCTTGTTCGAGGTAATATTCGTAAAGAAGTTTATGCTGTGACTCAAAAAGATGGTCAAAAAGAACTTGAGAGTAGATATAACGATAAAATTAAACAAGGATATACATATCTTAATGAACTTTGTGATATGCAGGGTTTACCCCCCGTGGAGGATGGAGATAATGATACTCTATTTAATTTTCTAAATACTTATCTACCTAAAGACCTTAGTAATGGAAACAGTAATCTTTTACTTCCAATGCTTGCTAAAACGTATAATGGTAATGTTTGGAAAAAAGTCAGTTGTATGTATGGTCAGTATAAGATTAATGGTCTACGTTGTATTGTTACTGCTTATACTCAAAATGATATGTTTAAACCTGTTAGACTTCGTTTCCAAAGTCGTGAAGGTCTTACTTGGCATACTCTTAGCTATCTTGAAGATTATTTGCTTGCTACTATCAATACAAATATTATCGACGATATGATTAATGGATTTGCAGCACTTGATGGTGAAGTTTATCTTCCAGGTTATACTGTTAATCAAATTAATCATTTTGTTAAAGATGCTAATTGTGTTGAAAATAAACTTCTTCAGTTTTGGTGTTATGATATTATGATGGAAGGTAATCAAACTCATAGAAATACATATCGTTATCATATTAAAATGCCTACTCGCTTTAATAATATTAAAGAACATTATAATAATAAAGAACGATTGATTATTCTTCCTAGCGGATATATTACTAATGATAATGAAGCTATTGACGCTAGAAATCATTTTATTAATTTAGGATTTGAAGGTCTTATACTTCGTAATGCTGAAACTGATTATCAATATGGTAGACGTAGAGCTAATTATATGGAGAAGTTTAAAGATGCTGCTGAGGGAGATTTTATAATTCTTGATATTTATAAAGAAAAGAAACGTGATTTACCTATTCTTCTTTGTAAAAATGATATTAATAATGAAAAATTTGAAACTCGTTTAAGCACTAGTCATATCGTTCAACAGGAAGTTTTATTCGATTCTCAATCTTATATTGGTAGAACTGTTCATATAGAATATGGTGAACGAAGTGGCGTTGCTAGAGTTCCATTTCATATTAAAACTGTTGTTATAAATGGAGATACTAGATTATAATGTAATTAAGAATAATAATTTTGATAGAACTAAATCTTATTTTAGTTGTTATTATAAATCTATTATTCTATTTACTGATTATGATGCTAAAAGTTATAATTTCGCTGTTAGATATAATGACAGAACTAAAAGTAATGAACTTTATGTGATTTTGTATAATGATAATAAAGTTAATAATAGTATTCCTGTTGTTCGAGATGCTAATACTGGATTTAAATTATATATTCGTAATAGAGTTATTAGACTTCTTGATACAAGACTACGTAATACTTTTGTTATGTCTAAAGATGATTTTAATATTAATGTTAAGTTTGTAGAAGAACGTAATAGTTTTTGTATTATTTATCATATAGATATTGATTAAGGTGAAGCCTAGTACATAAGATATTGTGCTAGGCTTTTCTGTTTTACATTGATGTAAAATTGTATATGACACGCTCGTAGATATGATTCTTTTTGCCTGTATTCAATTTTATATATCAGAATGATTAATCTATCACGATAAGATTTGCGTGTCATGTTGAGCCTTAAAATGCGTCATTCTCACTATGATATTTAACATTAAATTCAGCATCATTATTACTAGTAAATTCCTATTATATTTTTATATTTGTCTTGATAAACAAAAACAAATTATTATGAGTATTAATAAAGTTACTATTGTTGGTATTAAAGGATTTAAAGGAAGCGGTAAAGATACAGTTGCTTCTATGATTAGTTATATTCTTCATGATGGTATTATGAAAGCTACTTATGATACTTGGCTTCTTTATCATAAAAATGGGTTTGTTGAAAATGATGAAATAATTATTTATTTTGCTGATAAACTCAAAGATGATATATCTGAATTTTGTGGTATTGACCGTAAGCTTCTAGATAGACAAGATGTTAAAGAAGAAAATTATTATAATTTTAAAACTGGTATTGTTTCTACTAATATTAAAGATGCAGATGTAGTTATTAATGATATAGATGAATTTGATTATGATAATTTAGCTCCACTTCTTTTTTTATATAATAATAATATTAGTATTAAAATTAGAGTTCTTCTTCAATATTATGGTACTAACATTATTAGAAATCATTTTTGGAGAGAAGCTTTTATTCGTTATACTATTAATAAAGCATTTGATATAAGAAATAGTAAAGGACAATGTATTATAGCTGATGCTAGATTTGATAACGAATGTGAAGCTATTAAGCAATGTGGAGGAATGATAATTAGAATAGATAGAAAATCTAGTAATGATAATCATGACAGTCACGAAAGTGAACAAATAACAATTAATGAAGATGATTATGTTATTGATAATACTGGTACTTTTGTCGGTCTTTTCTATAAAGTTCTTAAATTTGTAACTGATTATATGGTATGAAATTACATCCTATTTTTGGTATAAATGCTCTTGCTAGAGTTTGTATATGTTGTGGTAAAGTTATTGGTTATACTCCACTTGGAAATTCTGTTGAAGAAGATGTTAGTAAGAGTAAACAAATAGCTGAGGCTATTGTATGTAAAGAATGTATAGATAAGCTTGATAGTGAAACTTGCTTTATAGCTTGTGACATGGATAAAGATAATTATATAACTGCTACTTATGATACTTTATGGATTAGAAATAAAGGTCTTAAAGAGTTTTTTAAAGAGCTTGATTCTATACAACCTATTAATATTATACCTAAAGAACATTTTTATAGTATATTTGGAAATGTAGTTAAAGATTTTTATAATAATCAAGAAGATGAAAATAATTGAACCAAAAGTTGAACTTTGGCAACAAGGAGATGATGCTAAAGCTCATGTTGCTAGATGCGCAAGAGTTTGTTATGGTAGAGAAACAGGTAATGATGAAGCTACTATTAAACGACTTATTAATGATAAACATTGGAGTATGTTTCGTCATGGAACTTATTATATAATAGCTAATGATAGTGATAAAACTTTAGAAACTATTATTAATTATGCTAATACTATTGGTTTTAGTTATGATTATAAAAAACATGTTTATTATATAACTGTTAATGGTAATTGGGTTTTAGACCATAAAGCACAATTTGGTTATCTATCTAAATATATTGTTCCTATTGAAGATTTTCGTAATACTGAAATAGGATTTCATATGATGAGATATACTTTTTGTGTTGATACACAAATTAGTACTTCTCGTGAATTAAATCGTGTTAGTCCTAATAATATTGCTGAAAAATCAACTCGATATGTATATGAAGATGGAAGTATTTGTAGACCTCATTGGATGACTGATGAAGAAGTAGATTATTTAAATAATGAACCTATTTTTGAAGAATGGTGTGATTCTCATAAAAAAGCATCTATTTATAGAGATAGTTGTAATGATTCTTTTAATAAATATAAACTTCTTGTAGATATTGGTATGCATCGTCAAGATGCTCGTGGTGTTCTTCCTCTTGATACTGCTACTAGATGTATCTATACATATTCTACAAAAGAATGGTTTGATATAATTAAGAAACGTGTATATAATACCACAGGTAAAGCGCATCCTAATGCTACTATTATATGTAAACTTATAGAACAAGAATTAAATGGACTTGGATATGAAGTTAAAATTTAATTTTAATAAAAGAAATAAATATAAAAATATTTGTTCTATTGAAGGATGTAATAATAGTGCTTGTGGTAAATATTGTAATAAACATTATCATCAAATTAAAAGATATGGCAATATTAAAACTCGTACACGTTTTGATAAAAATGAAATTATTATAAATGATAATGTTGCTAAAATATTATTATATGATAATAATTGTAATGTTATAGATTATACTATTATTGATGTTGAAGATATTAATAAAATTTCTAAATATAAAATATCTAAATGTGGAAATTATGCTTATGCTAATATTAATAATAAACGAGTTGCTTTACATAGAATTATAGCAAATACTATTAATGAATTAGATAAAATTCATAATCCTATTGACCATATAAATGGTAATTGTCTTGATAATAGAAAATCTAATTTTAAGTAAAAAACTATGGAAAAAATATACTGAAGCTATTTATAAATATAGAACTAGTACAGGTAAAATGACTGCTAGTGATTATACTCATTTATTTGGTTATTTAAATCCTTATTATCGTTCTGCTTATAATGTATCTAAACGTAGAAAATAATGGCAAGTATTTATAATATTACTACTGAACTTGAGGATATATTTCTTGAGTTAGAAGAAAATGGAGGTGAATTAACTCCTGAACTTGAAGAACGTCTTGCTATTACGCAAGAAAGTCTTAAATCTAAACTTGATAGTTATCGTAAAGCATATACTATACTTAATCTTGAAGCTGAATCTTGTAAAAAAGAAGAGCAACGATTAGCTGTTCTTCGTAAAACTAAAGAAAACAATGCTGAAAGACTTAAAGGAGTTATGCTTGATGCTGTTATTGCTTATGGAGATTTAGGTAAGTCTGGTAATAAAGTTATTAATTTAGTTGATAGTAAACTCTATACTAAGAATAGTAAATGTGTTGAAATTGATGAAAATCTTAATCAAATATTTATTGATTTAGTTCTTGAACATTTACAATCTCTTTGGGATAATGATATGATTGATGGTAATTTCTCATTTAGTAGAGATGTTCTTCTTGAACAAATTAATGATAAATTTACTGAAAGATATCCTGAACAATCTGCTAGACTTAGAGAAGAAACTGGAGGTTATTTTACGCTTGATGATTTAGATTGTATTAAAGTTAAATTTGAAATTGAAAAACCTATTGGTGATTTAGCTAATAAAATTAATTTTGATTTACTTAATACTTTCTTTAATCATCAACATGAAATGACTAGAAGCAGCAGTGTTAATAAAACTACTATGAAGAATATTCTTAATGATGGTAGAGATATTAGTATAGCTAAACTTGTTGAAAATACTAGTCTTATTATTAAATAATTTGGTTATACTCCCCGTAGAGGACAGAATTAAGTTCACCCTCCACGGGGAGTCAACACTACTAATCTTGCTAATTATGGAACTAGAAGAAAAAGTAAAAGAATTAATAAAATGGTATATGGATACTTATGGTGTTAATAAAGACCAAGCTGTTAGAAATATTGAAAGTGTTATGTTACGTATAAGTCATAAATAATATGTATAAAGTAAAAGGTAAACCTTGGGCTTATTCTGGTGCTATTAATGTATCAGATTGTGCTACTGCTAAAGAAGTTATGCTTAAAGCTGGACTTAATTTTAATGTAGCTAAATGTGAACTAGTTGGTAAAATGCCTATTAAACTTACTGGAACTGATGAAGAACTTGACCGAATTATTAAAGAACAAAAAGAAGGCGCTCATGTTTTTGGTACTGACATTTATCGTAAGTGTGATAACGCCTTTGCTACCTATCGTACTGATTACAATATTCCTTTAGGTGTTGTTAAAAGTAAATATACTATTGTACAAAACAATGATGCTTTTAATTTCTTTGATGACGCTATTGGTAAAAATTCTGCTATTTGGCAAACTGCTGGATTTTGGGGAAATGGTGAAAGAATATTTGTAAGTGCTAAACTTCCTAATAATATTCTTGTTAAAGGTGACCCTGTTGAAAATTATCTAGTATTTACTAATACTCATGATGGTAGTGGTGGAGTTAAGATTTTATTTACTCCTATTAGAGTTATTTGTCAAAATACTCTTAATGCTGCTATTCGTACTAGTAGTAATTATGTTAGTTTTCGACATACAACTAGTGTTCATAATAAGATTTCTGTTGCACAAGAAATACTTGGAATTAGTAAAATTAAATCTGAAGAATTTGGTCAATATTGTAATTTACTTGCTGATATTAAAGTTACTGATGAAGATGTAATTCAATTTATTGGAGAAAATCTTCTTACTAGTGATGAAATTCAACGTTTAAAAGATACAGGTCATACTATTAAAGATATTGCTTATCGTAGTGGTTTAGCTTTAACTGATAGTAAAATAAGTAGTAGAAAAATGAATGTTATTTCTGATACTTATAGTTATTATTTTGATGGTCCCGGTCAAAGAGATATTCTTGGTACAGCTTGGGGTGCAGTTAATGCTATTAGTGGATATTATTCTAATATAGATAATATTGAAGGTACTAAGCGATTTGATAGTATTTGTTATGGTGATAAATCAAGAAAAATAGAAAATGCTTTTGCGCTTGCAGAAGCTCTTTAATTTAATAATTTAATTATATATGGAAGTAAAAGTATTTAAACTGAAAAAGATTAAACTTCTTAGTGGAGATATTATAAATATAGAACAGTATTGTAATGTTCAACCTATTTTACCTGCTTATGGTAAAGAAGGTGATGCTTGTATGGATATTTATCCTATTCTTTGTGAATATGATGAAGAAAAAGATAGAATTATCTATCATACAGGTTTAGCATTTAATATTGGAAATGATGCTAATGGTGAACCTAATGAAATGTCTTTACGTCCTAGAAGTAATCTTACTAAATCTGACTTTTATATGCCTAATGCTCCTGGTACTCTTGATTGGGGTTATCGTGGAGAACTTCTTATTATTTTTAAGAATCGTACTTCTAGAGATTTAGTTCATGCTGTATCTACTCTTGTTGAAGTAGTTGATAAACTTAGAGAACATATGCATTTACCTGATAGTATGGTTGGCAATTCTAGACTTAAACTTAATAATGTTAGAACTACAATGACTAACATACTTGCTAAAGTTTCTACTCCACCATATAATTGTGATGGTAAAGATAGATGTTGTCAATTAATTATTAATAGTGCTGAAAGAATTAGTTGGAAAGAAGTTGAATCTATTGAAGAATTAGGAGAAAGTGAACGTGGAAACAAAGGATTTGGAGAAGGAACAGGAGGAGCAGCTAAAGCTTAAAGTTGGTGCTCGTTATATTCATAATAAAACGTCTAATGAATATATAATTATTAGTATTACTAAAATGAAACATCCAGATACAGGTGAATGGATTCCTGCTGTTATTTATAAAGTTGATGGACTTGAACCTTTATGGTGTAGAAGTGTTGAAAGTTTTAAAAGTTATTTTAGTGATTCTAAAATTAAAGGAGATGAAGTTTATCTATGAAAAAGTTAATACTATTTTATTTACCTGATTGTAATGTTAGTAAACTTTTTGAAGAAAGGCTTCATAAAGCTCTTGCTCTACCTGAGTTTGCCGGTAGGTTTAATCTTATTAGGTATAATCTATATACTGATACTGGTAGACAAGAAGCGCGTAGTGTTGGTATTAGTGATGCTCCTACTGCTTATTGTGATGGTGATATTCTACGTGGTGTGCAAAGCGATTACACTATTAGGAAATATCTTCGCAAGCTGTTAGGATAGTCATAGATATAATTCTTTTGCCCTACATTGAATTTTAATTGTTATTGTGGTTAATCTATCATTCAATGTAGGGCTTTAAAATAGCTAATTTTATAAATTCTCATTATATTATATAAATACTATGGTTAAAATTGAATTTTATTATAAAAGTGCTGATAAAGATAAAACAGAAGCCATGCGAGAAGCTATTGATATAGCTTTATTTGGCACTAATGTTCAATGTAATTTTAAAAATCTTCCTGACCATCTTATTCTTGAAGATATGATACTTGAAAAGGCTGTTGCTGGTAAGAATATTACTGAATATCCTACTTGTATTATATATAGAGATGATACAGAATATAAACGATATAGTAATTCTGTTACTTGGGAAGAACTTCGTAATGATATTAATTATCTTACTGGAGATGAACATACAAGACAAACAAATAATATATTTGTTGAAGCGTTTATTGATGAACATGATTGTATAACTCGTGCTAAGTGTGCTGATGCTATTGCTTGGATGTGGAAATATCAGAATACTAAAGTAGAATATATTCAAACTAATGTTGATAATCCTAATAAGTTTGCTGTTGTAATTAAAGATAGTTGGAGAACTTATGCTACTTATGTATATTCTGATAGTCTTACTACTGAAATGATTAAGAATACTCTTCTTAGAGTTCCTAATACTATTAAAGAAGCTGTTAAAAATAATGCTATTGTGTTATGATACGTATTGATTGTTTTACTAGAGATGGTTGTGATGCTTGTAAAATAGCAATTAAAAATATAACTGATGCTATTAATGAAGCTAATTGTGATATTACTCTTAATATTCGTAATACAAATCTAGATGATATTCTAAGAAAAGAAATTACTAAATTTCCTACTACTGTTATTACTAAAGTCGATAATGATTATAAAAGAAAAGAATTAGCTCGACTTGAAGGTAGTTTTCCTAGTGATTATATTAAAGATATTATTAATAAACTTGAAAAAGAATAAACTATGACAGTTAAAGAACTTATTGATAAACTTCAACAATTCAATGGAGATAGAGTTGTTTTAGTTGAAGATGCTGAATATGGAGAATTTCAGGCTATTGATGTTAAACTAAATAATTAAATCTATGAGTAAATTTATTGGTGTTAAAATGATTGAAGCTGTTCCTATGACAGCTCGTGAAGCAAATGACAAAGGTCATAGAATTGGTAATCATTCTTTTGAAGAAGATGGTTATGAAGTAACTTATCCTGATGGATATAAATCTTGGAGTCCTGCTAAAGAGTTTGAGAAGTCTTATTATAAACTTGAAGACCCTGCTGGAGATGTTCTTAAAGTAAATGATATTAAGAGATTTATTAGTAATATTGAAAATGTAAAAGTTGGTACTAAAACAACTAATACTACTCTTACTTGTCTTACTGGATTTGAAGTTCATGGTCAAGCAGCTTGTGTAAAACCTGAAAACTTTGATTTAAATGTTGGTTCTAATTATGCTCGAATTAAAGCTGAAGATAAAATTTGGGAAGGTCTTGGATTTGTTCTTCAATGGGCTAAATACGGACTAAAGAAGTAAATAGTATTAATGCTAATGGTTTATATGTTATACGTAAAGCTGGCTCTAATAGAGCTAGCTTTATTAAATTTAATGATTAGCTTGGAACCGCTACGAGTGCTACGCACTCTTCGCTATACTCCCCGTAGAGGATGGAATGGTGGTTGTGCTAGTAATATTAGTATAGTTATTAATGATAATGATTATATTGATTGAATGAATACTAGTCTATTTCATCCTCTACGGGGAGTTGAGCGTAGCGAAGCGGAGCGTTCTACTAATCCTTAAACTTATAGTCGTTGGCATGACTGAAACCTCGGTAGCTAAGCTAGTCTTACTACTGGGGTTTATTTTTATCTTATTGTTAAACTTAAATATATTATAATTATGGTTGCATTTATTGTTCTTCTTGGAATTATATTTGGTGGTGTTAAACTATTAGCAGTTGCTAATAATATTAGCGATAGTGAAGCTATGGATAAGTATAGTGGAAAACTATTTGTTGTTGGTATTATAGTTTTTATTATTCTTATGTGTGTTATTGGTAATAATGATGATGGTTTTAATTAATATAAAAGTAAAAGGGCTTGTCTAGGTAGTGATACCATAGGCAAGCCCTTATTTTTTACTAGATTCAAGTCCAGCTTATTCAAATATATCTTTAGCTATATCTTTATAAGGTATAATACTAAGTATATTTTCATCAAGTTTATAATAACTATTATTATTAGGTAAATCAAGAACTCGATTAATACTACGAACAACAGGTATATTACGAATAGCCATAACTTTAAACTTATTCATACCTTTATATCTACCAGTAGTATATTCCTCAGTAAAATCTTCTTCAATAAGAAATCTAGCAGCCATAGCAGTAGTACCAAGTAAGTCATTAATAGTTTGTCCAATAGCAACAGGACTAGACCATAGTTTTTTACCTTCAGCATAAGCTCCAAATGAAGTAAATGAAGCAGCTTCAGAAGCAAGACGGTCAGCATGATAAAGCATAAGATTATATATAATACTTTCATCATCATCACCACCCATACCAGTTATAGCAATTGCTCCAATAATAGCAGCACCTACATAAAGTAAATCACCTAAATTACGTCTAATATTTGCTTTTTCATGTTCAGGAAGAAGTTCATAATTAAGTTTGAAATTAACAGCAAATGAAAGTAAATTCTTACCATAAGTTTGGAATGCTTTAAGAACATCACTTACATTATTAATTTCTCCTATGTTAGTTTCTTTAAATGGAATAGTCAAATAATCATAAAGACTAGTATAACTACCTTTTTCAATAGTACCTAGAGTTTCATTATAATAACCATTCCAACGATAACGTTTTTTAAAACCGGGATAAAGATGTTTATGATATTGCATAACCATACCACCCCACCAATGTTGTTCAATATTAGCAGAACCAAGTTTATCATAAACACCATGAACTTTCTTATTTACTTCACGAACTTTATCAATAAATTTAGCATATTCTTTAAGAGTAAGTTTACTATCAGATTTTATTTGAGCAATTCCATCTTTAAGTTCAAATTGATTATAAATATCTGGAAGTTCAGCAAACTTTTTATCAATATTCTTAATAAGTTCTTTACGTTTAGTAATATATTCTCTTTGTTGTTCTTCATTAAGATAAGTCTTAACAAAATCGAATATAGGATTAGCTTTAAATAGATTATATTTAGCTCGTTTTTTATTATCAGCTTTAGCATCATCCATGAACTTATTGAATTGTTCAAGTAGAGCTTGATTCTCTCCTCCACGGGGAGTATTTATTACAGACATAAGAGCATCTTGTTCAGCTTTACGATTATACATTTCTTTACTCATTATATCATAGCCACCTCTACCATTATCAACAAGTCTATGAGATTTAAGCATAGCAAACAGCATAACATTTTGCATATAATGTTCACCAACAGATTGAGGACTAAATAGTAATCCACGAACTCTACGAATATTTTCTCTAAGACCTTCAGCAGTACTAACTTCAGTTACTCTATCAAAATTAACTACATGACTAAGTTTAATAATAGCATCTTGAAGAGTACTACTATTTTCACTATACATATTAGCCATATAACTAACAGTTCCTTTAATCCATTCAGATTTACCAGCTTCCCAATCCTTAAGATTAATATATTCACCAGCAGCTCGTTCCATAAATATATTACTAGAACCAGTAAGAACGTTAGCAATACCACCAGTAATATTCATCATCATATATTTACTACCAGCAATATTCTGAGCAAGAGAACCTAGTTTAACTAGATTAGGAATTTTATTATCTTTATATTGTTCAAATACAAGACGACGAATAAAACTTTTAAGATGTGCACTAGTTCTAGTTTGTTGTTCTTGTTTATATTCAATTTCACCACCAGCACTAGCTTCTCTATTTTCACTTATACTACCTTTATAATTTATATCATAAGCAGTATTGCTAGTAATAATTTGGTCAGCAGTATAAAGAAGATTTTTAACTGTTTTAATAGCATTATATCTATTACTTTCAATTAAGAAACTATTAAATACTTCTTCCCAATTACGATTAAGAATATCATTATGAATCTTATTATTCTTTTCAATAATTTCATCTCTAGCTTTAATAGCAGCAGCTTTACGTTTACTAAATTCTTCATCACTTTCATTAGGTTCTTTAAATTTAGGTATAGTAGGCAACTGTTGAGTATCTTTATTAACTAATTGAATTAATCTAGGATTAGGAATATCATAATCTTTATCAAAAGTTAAATCTTCATTATTTCTCCAACTAGTATTATTAGGAACATTGGCTGTCCAACCAAGAAAACTAAGAGCTTGTTCAAAGTAATCTTTAACAGTCATATCTTTAGATTTAGGCAAAGCTGGAAGATAACCCATATCAACATATCGCTTATTACTATTAGTAAAACAATACTTTTTCATAAGTTCATTTACTTTATTCATAAGTTCAAGTTGATACTCATTAAGATTAGTATAATTAGGATTATCATATCCTGTTCCTACTTTGTACTTATTAATAAAACTACTATATTCTGGATTAACAAGTTCTTCTTTAGGAGTAATGTGCATTTGATTAATACGTGGTTCATAATTACCAACAACAGCTGAACCATCATCTTTAATCATTTGCATAGTAGTCCAAATACGAATAGGTTTAATAGTACGAGTATAAGGGTCAAAATAATGATTATCTCTATACCATTGTTTATATTCAACACTATCAATACCATATTTGTCAAGAACTTCTCTTTCTTTTATATAGTAATATTGAGTAGTAGTTTCTCTAGTTCTTTTTTGAAGAATATTAATTGCAGCTGTTCTATCAATATCAGTCCATTTATCTAAATCTTTAGGTTTAATAACACCATAAATAGTTCGATTAGGTCTTTCTGTAATAGTTCCATTTTCTTCAACTTGTTCACTAAATACTTCTAGCCATTTATCATAATACTTTTTACCTTTAGCAAAAGCTCTATTTTTATCAAGTTCATATTGTTTCCAATTATAAGTAACATCACATTCACTTTCAATAAATTCAGCAACACGTTTTGCTTTATCTTTATCAGTACTCTTTTCACCTCTAGTAATTTCATTAAATACTTCAAAACCAGTCTTGAGTTGTTCTAAATCTTCTTGACTAATATCAGCAGTATTAAGAGTTCTAGTAGCATTATCAAAATATTTTTCAAGTATTTTATTAATAGCTTCTCCTACATTAATTTCTTCTTCGCTCTTAGATTTATTACCAGTAAGATAATTATAGAAATCAGCACGATAAATTCTTAATTCATCTTCAGCAGAACGAATAATACCAACATAAGGCATACCATTACCTTTAGTATATTTATATTTTCTAACTGTTTCAGCTTTAATAAGAGCTGCACGTTCTTCAGGTATTTTACGTCCATCAACTACGTTAAATTCATCTTTAGCTTGAAATTCTTTAATAGCAAGATTAAGAACACTATTACCTTTATTAGCATCTTTAAGTTCTTCAAACGCCCAATTTAAATCTTCTATATCTTTAATATCAAGAATATATCTAGTATTCTTACGAATCCATTCTTTAGCTTCATAATATTCAGGAACTTTCATAAGTTCTTCCATACTAATAAGAAGATTACCATTAGCATCACGTTGACTTTCATATTTACTAATAATAGAAAGTTGTTCTTTAAGTTTAGAATCAAATCCTTCTTTAGCTTGCTTATCATAGAACATTTCTTTAACTTTACGAATATTAGTTTGATAAGCACGAAGTCTTTCAGCTACATTCAAATCATGACCAATCTTTTTATTACCATCTTCATCGTAAAGACTAGTAAGACTATCCATTTGAGCATAGATACGTCCAAGTTCTTCATCTTGACTTTGCGTAGTAACATTATCAGTAGCTTGGCTTAGAATATCTCGTATTCTACTATTAAGTCTTTTATATTCAGCAAATTCTTTAGGAATACCATCATCTCCTTTTTTAAGTCCTAATAAACTTCTTTCAAGATTTATAATATAAGTAGAATATTTAATAGTAATATCATTACCATCTTCATCTTGAACAGTGATTGGTTTAAGCTGATGAATAGTAGTCATATCAATAAATTTAGCTTTATTAGATAAAGCAATAAGATGTTCAACACTATTTATACCAAATTTTTGTTCAGCTTCAATAGCAGCATCTCTATATTTCTTCATCTTTTCTTCCCAAATAGGATTATTAGGCTGAATTAATCTACCATCATCATCAATTATACTATCAAGACTAACAGATTTACCATCTTTAGCAGCTCTAGATTTAAGTTCTTTAAGATAGTTTCTAAAGTCATTAGATTCTTTAATACCATTAAGACGACCTTCTTCAACAGTACCCATTACATCTTTAAGTATATTCTGCAATACAAAGTTACGATTAGCACGAATATCTTGTATCCAATAGTCCATAAATCCAGTATCACCATAAGCATCAAATTCTTTCATAAGACCACTTATATAATTAGGATTAGTAGTGCGTAATTGAATCCATCTTTCAAACCAATCTTTTCTAGCAGAATGTACAGTAGTATTAGAATCAACTTGATTAACTAATTTTTGAATCTTTCTAATATTCTCTTTAGTTTTATCATCAAGATTTGTACTATCAATATCAATTTCGCTAATAAGTTTGTATTTATTCTTAAATGTATTAGCACTAAGAATAACATCTAAGAAACGATTTTGAAGTTGTTCATCTTTAAGAACTTTACTAATAACATCTTTATCGTTAATAGGTTTATCAATACCGTCAATTTTAATAAAACGATTAATATCGTTAAGAATATTATTAGCTTCAACATCTATATAATTAGCTATAACTGATAATGAAAATTCAGAATTATCAGAAAGACTACTACTATCAAGATAGTTAATTTCAGCATTATTAAGAGCGTTTAATACATTTTGAGCAGCAGGTTGTCCATGACGAACAGCGCGTGATATAATTAAACTTGCATTTTTAGCAAATCTACCAATAGGAGTTTGGTCATCAACACTGCTATATCTATCAGTATTACTAGTAACTCTATCTATTTCATTTTCATTAATTTCAATAAATAATCCAAGTTTATTATCTTCAATATTAGGATATTTAGCTTTATATTGCTGTAAATCATCACTTAAATTAATAGCAGTAGTTCCATTAATATTAAGATAAAATTTATCATTAATAGTATATATAGTATTATTCTCAAAAGGAGTATTCATAAAAGGTTGGAAATACTCATCAGCAATATACTTACTATATAGTTCAGGAACTTCTTTATACTCTTTATTTACAGCTTCTTTAATATTATCTTTAATACCATCAATAAATTTATCTCTTTTTTCTTGTTGAGTAAGACCTTTATAAAGAAGAACAGCTAATGGTTTATGAGTATTATTATTAGCTATAATACTAGGTTCAATACTATTATAAGTTTCAAATGATTCAAGTCTATCAATAGGATAATAAGCTAAAGTACCATCATAAGTTCCTTTAATATATAAATTTCTATTAATTCTAATAATATTAACAGCATCTTCATTTCTTATTATTCCTATATTATCAAGATTTTCTTGACCATTAAAAGTAATAATACCACTACGTTTTAGACTATAATTAATTTTATTATTAGTAAGTCTTTTAAATGTATAACTAGGACAATTAAAACTATTATAATTCTTACGAATAAAACCAATTATATCTTCAACATTATCTTTATCAATAAGACCATAATTATTAATACCTTTCATAGCTATATCTCCAATAGCTATTCCATTATCGCTCAATCCTCTAAGGGGAGTATTACTTATAAGTCTACTAATATTTCTAGTTCTAAATTTATGACCTTCAACAATAAAAGCATATTTAACTAAATCAAGAGCTGTAAGTTTAATAAGAGGATTGGGATGATTCCAAGCTCTATCAAACAATCTATGGGCTTCATCATTAGTAATATCACCTTGTATGTAATTAATATATTGAATATTTACATTACGACGATTATTTCTTTCATCATTAGCAACTATTTCAATATGTTCAAATACACTATCATCTTGACTAAAATTACGTTTAATCCAATCAACTTTCTGAGCAGGAGTAAGTCTAGCAAATACATCAATTTCAGTTTGTGTAAGTTCAAATATATTTTTAACTACAACATCATCAGTTTTAATATTAACTAATGTACCACTAACTCTACCAACTTCTAAAGCTCTAGATTGACCAGTACCATATTCTTTAATATATTTAGGATGAACAAAATCACCATTAACAATAGTAACAGGTAAATTAAGATAAGAACTACCATTATTACCTACTTCTAGTTTATTAATAAGATAATCTTTATAGTCATTATATAATTTTTCAGTCATTATCCCACCCTTAGTCCATTCTGCTATTCTATATACATAATCAATAAATACAGGATTAGCAGTTTCAAATACTTGTTGAGTAGCTTTAACACTAAGAGCAGTACTCATTTGTAAAAATGCAGCTAAACTAGGATAACTACTTTTAGATATATCTGATTTAATAAACGCATCTATACCACCACTAATATCAGGAAATACACTTTCTAACAGCAAGGTTTGACCCCCCGTAGAGGATGGAGCATAAATATTACTATTTTCAATAACAGTTCTAGCATCTCTAAATACTTTATCACTAGCATAAAAACTTTGTTTAGCACCATATTTATCAGCACTAAGAATATTAAGATTATTACTTATATCCTGTCCGATTGAGTTTAACCGATTGAATTGTGCTAGAACATAAATGTCAAATAAAGCCTGCTGAACCCCATTCATTTCCCCTCTAAGACGAGATTTATATGCGTCTGATGAAAATATAAGGTCAGGTGATGAAAATGCGTCAAAAACGCTTAAATTGAATATTTTCTTAAAAGTTTCACCATAACTTTCATTAATAATATCAATTAGTTTTTTACGTCCAGCAAAATTAACTTTTTCACCAAAACCAAGACTATGAGCAACTTCTCTAATAGCTTCAGTAAGCGGATTTTTAGTACCTTCCGCAAGAACACTATTAGTTTCTTTCCATTTACGAACTAGTATGTCAATAGCAGGCTGCCACATAAATCCAATAGCAGTATCGTAATTACTTCCAAAGTCAACAATAGTTTTGAAAGCATTAAACGTATAAGTATTTTCATTATGTATAGCTCCCTCTTTCATAACATCAAGAATATGAGCAGTAGTCTGAGAACTATAAGGATTAATCAAATAGCCATCAACATTCTTATCATCTCCAGACCAACCAAAATTTTTATGAGTAATACGAATATGTTTATTACCAATAGTTTCAACATTTTCTTTACCATATCTATTAACAGCTTCTTGCTCACTAATCACATCAGTAGTGTACATAACTTTAATACCTTCACTATGATTAGCTTTAGTAACATTACCAATACTCATAAAAGTATCTCGATTAACACTGATACCTTTAAGTTTAATACCAGAAGTAGCAGCATCAAACCAATCAAGTTGAGTAAAGAAATCACTAGGAGCAACAGTTGTTTTATTAGCGCCAACTATTTCTGCATAAGTTTCATTAGCTTCTTTGATATTTTCAAAATTAGAAGTAGTAGTATTTTCTTCAAATGCAGCAGGATTATTAAGTATATCAATAAATGATTGAATAATAGCATTAGTTCTAGCAGCCTGACTACTTGTATCCTCCACGGGGAGTTTCAAGTATGATTCGTAAGACTTAAGTCCACCATCATTAGCAATTTTTTCAACAACTTTAAGATTACCACTATAACCTTCAAGAGTAGCATTAATAGCATCTTCGTTATTTTTTAAAGAAGCTCTAATATTACCTTGTTTATTATAAGTCTTACCAAGAATTTTACGACTAGCTTTATCTACATTATCTTTAACATAATTAATATATCCTACTTCATCTTTAGTATATCTAGCATGAGTAATTTCAGTTGGAATACCTTTAACAAGATTAAATGTTTTAGACATACCATAAACACTATCAACGTCAAAGTCAGAACCAGTTTGAGTAACCCATTCATCAGGAACAACAACAGTACTACCATAAGCATCTGGAAGAAACTCCTTAACATACATAATACATATAGATTGTTTACCTTCAGTAGGAATACGATAACCAATCATAGTACGTAAGCTATCAGGAACTTGTTCAATATTTAATCCTTTAAGTTTACTACTCCATCTAGGAAGTTTAATTTCAGTATAATAAACAGGAGTGCCATCAACTTCTCCAATCTTTTTATATTGAAGTTTACTATCTGTTTGAGTTTGTTTATCAATTTTAAAACCAAAATCAGATAACTGAGCAGCATGCCAACCACTAATAAGTTGTCTAGTAATATTAGTATTAAAATAACTATTAGCAATACTTTCAAGTTTACTATTAATATTAGACAAAAATAAAGGAAGATTATTAAATCCAGCACTATCTAAATCAAAAAATTCAAGAAGAGCTTTCTCAACTCCTTGTTGTTGAGCATTTTCTTTAAATCTATCAAAAAATACAAAACGATTAAGATTTTTAATAGTACCATTAGAATTTAAATCAATATGACCATTATTATCTAATCCAATACCAAGTTCAGCACAAGTTTTTTCAAAACTATTTCTAATATTAGCTACATAATTATTAAATACTTTACTCTTAAGGTCATTAAGTTCAGTTCGATTAGGAAGATTATCAAGCATTTTCTTCATAATCTGAATAGCAGCTTTATTACTAGCATCAACCATATGTTGAGGAACTTCTTGCTGACGATAAAGATAATTATAACTAAATAGTTCAGAATTATCAAATACATTATTATCAAATTCTTTAAGAGCTTCATCAGTTAAAACACCATCATTATTCCAAAGTGTCATTCGATTATGTTGTGCAACTTTAACAGTTTCAACAGTATTAATTTGATGAATACCTCTATTAGTCATTATATTATAAACTTTTTCAAGTTCTGTTCCTTTAATAAGTTTAGGAATAAGAACAAACTCAGCATTTTTTACTTGTCTAGGAACTTCAATACCAACAACAGTATCATAATATAAATCATAATAGAAATTCTTTTGAATTTGAACTTTATTAGCAAATTTAGTCCAATCAATTTTATCTATTGGAGTATCATCTGTAAGACTTTGAATAAGTCCAGCATATTTATCTAATTCACCAGCAGCAGTAATACGACGAATCCATTCCTCAAGAGTAATATAAGATTGAGCATCATTAGCATTAACACCGCCTTTAAATGGTTCTAGTATTCGTTCTCTATCTTTTTTATCAAGTCCAGCTTTTTTAAGTTGATTATCAAGTCTATCAATAACAACTTTATCAGAAGCTTTAAAAGTATTATAAATAGTAACACCCCTAAATTTATCTTGAAGAACTACTTTTTTACGTTTAACAACTCCATTAACTGTATAAGGGACAGTAACAGCATTACCATTAATTGTTACATTATATAAATTAGTAGCTATATCTAAATCATTTTTAGTAAAATCAGTATTACCAAAAGGATTACCACTAGCTTGTACTTCTTTAATACGTTTTAGAATAGCTTGACCATTCTTATAAAAACTTTGGTCACCACCATACATATCGTACATACTATCTCTAACAAGATAATCATTAACTAGAAATTCAGCTAAAGATTCATTATTAATCCTATCATCAATAAATGTACCATATTTATTTTTAAGTTCTTTATAACCATTAGTTATATATTCATTTAACCAATCAGCAACAGCATCTTCAAGAGCAATACGTTGTTCTCCATTAAGAACTACTTGATTATTAACATAGCTAAGTCCACGTGTAGACCCCCCGTAGAGGATGTCAATAGTCTTACCATACCCAATTAGTTCATTAAATGCTCCATTACTATTAGGAGTAATTTTACTAACTAAACGTTTAAAACTAAATACTCTACCAGCTAAAACTTTGTGTCCATCTTTAGTAGTAAATACATTACCTTTTCCATCTTTATGGTATTGATTATAAAAATGTTCAGGTTTATTATTATAAGTATCACTAAATTCAAAATCTCCATTAGTTAAAATAGGATTACCATTAGCATTAGTTTTAAACATTACATTAACAGCTTGAGCCATATTAGTAAGTTCTTGAATAACTATATTATAATACTGTTTAAATAATGGATGTTCTCTATTTATAATTTTAGTTCCATTTTCTAGTTGACTACGTAATCCAGCAAGACTATATCTAGGAGCAGTAATAGTAAAGTTTTTAGGAGCATCACTAGGTATAGGAAGTAAATAATTAGCAGTAGGAGTTTCAGAATTATTAATATCAGTCATAAATAATCCCATAGCAGTAATTAAATAATCACCATCACTCATACTACGATATAAGTCATTATTGTTATTATCTAATTCGCTAATACCATTAAGAAGAGAAGTTTTAAACATACTACGAGCATATTCGGTAAGTTTAGGAGTTCCATTTCCAACTCTTCTAAATAATCCATAATTAATTATATTGCCATTAGTATCTCGATGTTCAAGAAGTAAATTACTATAATCATATTGATGACTAGCAAACTTTTGTTTAGCATAAGCTTCCACCATAGCATTTTGTTCTTCAACAGTAGATTTATCATCATTAATAATTTTAGCAATATTAGTAATAAAACTTCTATTAATAACATCAGAACTTAAATTACCTTCAGGATTACGAGAATTAAGTTCAACAGGAATATAAATAATATCTTTAAAGACATCAGCCATTTGATATATAATAGAAGTATCACCTCTATTAATAAAACTATCAGGCATTTTAGTTCCTTTATCTTTTTTAAGTGCTTCTACATATTTATTATAGTTTTCAACTGTACGATTAATAACATTAGCAAAGTTAATAAGATTATTAGCCATAGCAACACGACCAATCTTAGCAATAGCTAAATTAAAACTAGCTTGATTAATATCTGGAAATATTTCTTTAAAAGCATCATATAAATAAAGATTAGCATGATGAGTATTTTTATATCTATCATATATACGAAACTTTTCACGAGCAGCAGGAACACGATTAGTAATAATATTATTCTTAACATTATTATAAAAAGTATTCTGTAAAATAGTACGAGAATCAGTATTAGGATTAGTTACACGAGCACGAACATAACTATTATCATTAGAATCAGTTTGAATATAAGTTTCAATTTTAGATATAATAGGTTTATTAAACACCATCATATACTTATTAGCAAATACTTTATTTTTGCTAAGTAAATCATGTAATTGAATCAAACATTCACAATTTGGAACAGTTTCAGATATACGTTTAAGACTAGCTATAAAATTATCTACATTACTAGTATCAGCACTAGCATATAATATTTTAGATAAATAATTAGCATCAGAAAAAGTAACAACTCCTAATTCATTATTAGTATCAAAAGGATAACTTCCATTATCAAGTTGAGAAGCAGCAGTAAGTTTAGGTAAACTTGCAAGATGATATTTAATAATTTCTTCTACGTGTTTATTAAAATCTTTAACTTCACCAATATTTAAATTCCAAAGTTGAGTCATTAAATCAATACCATCATCTATACTATTTTCATCACCTTCGGTAGAAGTTTCATCAAGGTATCCACCTAATTCTTCATAATCAGTAGTTTGATATAATTCATCTCTTTTAATAAGTTTAGCAACATTTTTATTATTAAAAAGAGCTTCATTAAATTCAGTATTAGTTAAAGAACGAAGTAATGCACCATAATTAAAATCTTGAGCATTACCATATTTACGAAGAAATGCACCAAGACCATTAATTTTAATAGCAGGACTTGAATTATTAATAAAGCTATTAAGTTCATTATTTTTAGCTTCATCACTTCCGGCTAATTTCTTAGCACGTTTAAGTCCAGCATTAATAACAGTTTCATTAGTACGTTTTTTAATTTCATTAAAATTTAATGGAGCACCATTATATAGAAAATTAAAACTAAGTTTATTCATAATATCAGCCATATAAGTAATAGCTGTATCTCTAGCTTTAATTGTACTAAACAAACCACGTTCTTCTTTTTCAGCAACAGAAGCTATATCATCCATATTACGAAGTTTAATAGCTCTAGCTTCAAGAAGAGCATTATAAGCTTGTCTTCCAGAAGTTTTAACATTAATACCTTTATCAGCTACAATCTTTTTAAAAATTGGGTCTTCAACCATAGCTATAAGACTATAATAATCTGCATTATTAGAACCATGTTCTTTAATAATAACATTATTAAGATTATTATATCCTATAAGTTTAATATTTCCACAGCTCATAAGTTTATATTTAAGTTTAAATTCATTAATAGTAATACCTCTATGACTAATATAAAGTAAAATTTTATTACATCGTCATAGAGGCTGTTTTCTTTAGTTTTAAGCGACTTTTATCTTTGCTTGATTAATTCTACATACAGCTAAAACTGATGCGTCCTGTGTTAAGCAAAGTGGTAAATTCGGGCTGTTGTGCTATTGGCAAACGGCTAGTCAATTCAGCCATATTCAGCACTATATCATCATCAACACTACTAAACATATCAAGTCCATCATTAAGATTATCATTATTATAATTATAATCTTGACTGTTATCTTCATTAGGATTTTCAGTTTGTTCTGTACTAGCAGTTTCTTCTTCAAACTGAAAAGTTCCTTGAATAGCCTCTTGATTACTTTCTTTAGGTATTTTCTTAATAGCTTTATAAGCATCTCTAGCAGCAGCTAATAAACTATCTTCATTAATCTTAATACCTAACATATCAGCAATAACTTCAAGAAGTCTACTAAATAAAGTCTTACGTTTATTAACTTTTCTATTATCATATTTAATTTCATTAAGTGCAGTCATAAGAGCATTACTAGTAATACTTTCAACTAGAAATTCTTCAAGAGCTTCACTTGTATTAAAGTTCTTAAACAAATAAGGTTTAAGTCTTTCTTTAGTAGAATCATCTTGAGCATCAAGCCAAGCTTTAAATTTATCATATATAGGTTTAACTAAAGCAAGAACTTGTTCAGTATTATATTTAGTATAAAGTTGTCTATGTAAACTTTCATGAAGTATAATATTAACAACTCGATAAACTCTTTGACCAGCAATAGCAGAACTATTAAGTTCAATAGTATCTGTATCACGATGATAAACAGCATTAACTTGATTACCATTATTATCAGTAATACTATTTACAACTTGAATATTTTTAGGTAAAATACCAATCTTTTGAAGAGAATCAATATAATCAATAGCAGTTTGGTCATTAGCAAAATACTTTTTAAGTCCACGAGTTAAATTCTTAGCAGTTATAGCAGATTCAAAAGCATTAAAATTAATAGCATTAAGAGTATCATCTAACATGAACTCTGATAGCTGTTCAGGTATTGCTCCATCCTCCACGGGGGGTCTACCCTCAAGTTCATAAGTAATATCGAGTTTAGAATGAATATCTATTTGCCAATTACCAGCAGTTTCATTAGTATTAGTATTAGCTAATTTAGTTCTAACTAAACCATTACTAATAATAAAATCTTGATAACTATTATAACTATAAGTTTTACCATCAATATTTATAATAGTTTTACCATTTTCGCGATAAATATATTTATTAGTTTTATCATTAGTTTTTGTACTATCATTAATAAAATCTTTGCTAATAGCAAATTGAGCATAATTAAACATTTCATCAATAACAGGACGAAGAGCATTATCTAATTCATCAATAGTACTAGCATTAATGCCATAACTTTTTCCTATTTTAAAAGCATTATTAACAATATGAGGAGAATTAATAATAATATTACGTTTATAATTACCAGCATCAGAATTAATAGTAAAAGCATAATCTTTACCATTAAAATGTGCACCTTTAACATAAAAACCTATATTAGTAGGATTAATACTAATTTGAAGTCCATTATTTCTATCTCCGTTAATAAGTTTATTATTTCCAAATATATCTCCAAGACTTTGTTTAAGTTCACCAAAACTTATTTTACCACTAATATAATCTCTACAAAGATTATTAACTTCATTCTTAATAGAATTAATAATACGTCGAGCATCACCTTTAAGTAGATTACTATTTAATGGAACTTGTTTACAAAAAGCATATAGAGAAGTACCATCACTACTTGGAATACTAATAACAGGCATACCATTAGTAGTAAGATTTTCAATAATAGTTGGTTTACTTTCTCCATTAAGATATACTTGACCTTGTACAACTACACCAAGTTTATTAACATCTTCGTTATAATTAACTACTGTTTCTTGTACATCATTCCATTCGCCATTAGCATCATCAATAGTATTAAGAACTCCATATTTAACATTAACAGCTTTAACTTTACCTTTAAAATCACCTTTAACTATTGTAATAGCTTGGTCATAACTATTAAGAAGATTATTAAACCAACGATTAATACTAGCTTCATGACTATTTTCATAAGGTTGATTAAATATATATTTAGTAAGATTAACAAGATGCCCAGCTAAATCAAAACTTACAACAGGAGTAGTAAAATCTTTAACTATATCAGGATATTTAACTTCAAATTCTTTAAATAAAGTATCAAGTTCTTTATTTGTAACTTCTTCTTTAACGGCAAGTTCATATAAATGACCAATAAATTCTTCGTCAAATCTATCGCCATCAAGAATACTAATTAAAGCATCTTTAAGTGGAGAAACAACTTGACCATTTTCAGCATGAATATTATATTTCCAACCTTGATTAATCATATCATAATTACCAAACTTATCAATATTTGGAACTCCTATATAACCAATAATTGTACCATTAGCAAGTATATTAATACGTCTAAGCTTACTATCATATTCAATTTCTAGATAATCACCTTGTTTAATAGAAGTAAATGCTTTAACATTTTCATTCTCTACTATATACTTAAGATTAACATTATTAGTATGTTCAACTTGAAGTCTTTCAAGACGTTCTTTAGCAATACCATCTACATATTGAACAAATTGTCTAGCATTAAGTTTTTTAATAGTTGATTCATCAGTAGAACGATATTTACCTTGATTATTAGTGCTGGCGTAAAGATAGTTTTTTATTTGATTAAACAAGTAATTTTTAATAATTTTATTACCTGTAATACTATCTATATATTCAACTAATTGACCAATACTAAGATATACTTTACCATTAACAATTTTACCTCTAGTATTACCTTCACTATCAACACTATTAGCAAAATCATCCATAATAGCTTCTATATTGCGTTCATTACCTGTAACAGTAGCATAAGTAGCATTAAGTAATAAACGTCTAGTACTATCATCTTGAACAGAACTATATAAACTACCTCCTGTAAGACCATCAATAATATTATTAACTATATCGCTAGCTTCTGTTTGTTCAAATCCAGCTTGACTAAGTTTATCAATAATAGATTGTCTAGCATTAAGTAAATCACTACTAGTAGACTCATGTCCTAAAGAATCTTCTAAATCAGCAATAGTTTCATAAACCAAATCAGTACCTATTTGACCACGTTCAAAATCATCATCTGGAAGATTATTATTAACTTCAGGTTTAGGAGTACTAATAGATTCTTGAGAAACTAGTTGTTCAGTTTGAGATTGAGGTTGTTCAATATTAGTAGGCTCACTAGGAACCGCTTCGCTTCGCTCCGCTATACCCCCCGTAGAGGATGGAGATGAGTTAGTATCATCTATATCAGTTTCATTAACTTCATTAACATCAGGATTAACAGGAACAACTTCTTCTTTAGGAGTATTATTAACATCGTTTTCAATTTCTGCAATTTCAGCTAATTGTTCTAATGTAGTTTTAAAATGTTCATTACCTTTAGAGCTTAAATCAAGTGCAGCATAAGCATCTCGAATAATTTTATCTATATTTGGTTTATTACCATTATTAGCATCTTTAATAACAGAATTGACATATTCTTTACCATATTGTTTATAAGCATTACGTAAATCGTCCATAGCTTTATTAACAATCTTTTTACGACTATTATCAAAGAAGTTATTAAGATAAGTTATACGAGATTTAATATTATCATCAGATAAATTAAGTTGATTTTTATTAACCTCAACATTAATTTCAGCATTAACAACTTCTGCTAAATCTTTAAATACTTCATTATATTGTTTTTGAAGTTGAATAGCTGATTGAATATCATTTTTATTTTCAATATCAATAGGAGTATAAAGTTTATTAATAGCATCTAATCGTTCATTTAATTGAGCAATACGTTCTTGTTTAACAGAATTATTAATTGCTGCATTATCTTGAATAGTTTTAATATCTCTTTGAATACTATTAATAATATGTTGATAAATACCATTCTTAGCAGAATTAATATCAATATCTTCAATATGATTATTTGTAATATCTTGATTTAAAACATTATTAGCCCAACTAAGAAGATTATTATAATTTTCTTGACGATTACGAGCATGAACCATTTGAGTAGCTATAATACGACCAACTTCAAATCCACCACCAAGTCTATTAACTTTATTTAAAGTAGTATTATATTCATTTTTAAGATTATTAATTTCAGTTTTAAATCTATTAATAAGTTCATTACTATCTTGTTGTTGTAATCCAAGTTTATTAGTAATACTATCATTAAATTCTTTACTATTAATAGAACTTTCAAGAAGTCCTAAATTACCAGCATTCATAGAATTAATAATAATATTATCCATATATTCTTTTTCAGCTATATTACGAAGTTCTTCTTCAGTACCAGTAATAATATCCGGATTAACCTGTTGACCATTTTCATCAGTAATAGTTATAAATGGATTTTTACCATTAGCAATACTATTAAGTCTTTCTTGATATGCTTGAAAAGTAGCAGTACGACCAAGAATTTCGTTTTCTCTTTGTTTTTCAGCAGAAGTCCAATCTTTATCAAGACGTTTATTAATAAACTCTCCAGCTTTATTCATAACACTACTAAAAGTAACACCACCAAGAGCACCCCAAAATGCTTGCTCCCATAACATTGGGTCTTGAAGATAATCTTTAATAGTTTGTTGAGGAATATCTTTATCAAATACTTTTTTACCATTATATAAACCATCTTGACTAGCTATATAATTAATAGCTTCTTCAACCCCTTCTGTCCATTCAGCTCTAACACCATGAAGAATATCATCACCCACATCTTTTAATGTACTAGTAATAGCTTGTTTAGTAGTTTTATTACTTAAAGCATTAGTAATTGCGGCAGCATCATCAATATTACTATTAAATGCAGTATTTAAATTTCTAAGTCTAGAACTAGTTGTATTACCACTTAAAGCATTTTTCCATAAGTTCTTTAAACTATAAACTTGCCATACGTCAAAAAGAACATTAGCCCAATCTTCAGCAAAAGTAATATCAGCACTATTTTTAGCAATATCTTTAGCTACTTCTTCATCAGACATATCTTTATATTTAGGATTATTATTATAAAACTCTTCTCTTTGTTTATCATTCATATTAGCAAGTTGAGTTTTAGAATAATCTTCAATATCATTATAAGTTTGTCTAGCTTCTTGATAATTTTCAAGATAACGAGAAGGAACTCCAATAGCAGTAGCTTCTGCTATTCTACCAGTAATGGCTCTACTCTTTTGAGTCATATTAATAGCATTAGCCATTTTATTAGCTAATTTATTAAACTTTATACCTTTACCTAATAAAGAAACACCTTTAGCAAGACCAGTACTAGGAACCATAAGAGTTAAAGAACTAGCTATACTAGGAACATTACTAGCCCACCAAGCAAAATCTCCAATGTCAAATGCAGCATTAGGATTTTCTCTATATATAGCTAAACGCTCATTAATAGATTCTTTTAAAGATTCAAGTTCAGAACTTATTTCAGATTGATAATCATTAGGACTATTACTAACCATATTATAGAAAGCATCAGCTAAATCTGCAAAACCAATAGCTGTACCAACAGTAATCTCATTACCAATTTGCCCAATCATTCTTAATCCTTGTTCCCAATTACTTTGATTAACAGCACGTTCTTTATCAAGTTTTTCTGGGTCATCAATAGGATTAACATAAACATCATAAGGAGCATATTTATCTATATCATATTGATTAAGATTATATGATTGTCCAGCAATATGACTAAATAAATGACCACGACCCTGGTCACTAATAGAAGTGCCAGGGTTGTAATCAACTAAAGTAGGAGGCTGTATAGCCCCCTTTTTAGTTTTAGGATTATATTTAGGATTAGGTGTTTGATTACCACCTTGTAAAAACTTTAATACATCCATATTAATATAGATTATTAGTTAATTCATCGTAGTAATATTGAATAACATAAGGGTCTGAACTACCACTAAGTTGAGCAAGTTTAGTAGCAACATTTTGTTGAATAGCTTTAACAGCATTTTCATCTACTGCCATACCAGCTTTAACAGCAGTTACAGTTTGTTCCCATTGAGATAAATTATCTACAATATCAACAGCATTTTCTTTACTTACTAAACCAATAGTTTGATTATTAGTAGAATTAATTAAATTAAAACCTCCACCATTAGGTACTAATTTAAATTTATCAATTCCAGTAAATGCAGCATTATTAGTAAGAGAAATAGGTCTATTAGCATTATAATAATTTTCTACTTTACCGGCAGCTCTCCAACTAGTATCTTGATTCCAAGATTGAATAATAGAACTATCAATAGCACCACTACCTACAAGTAAAGTAATAGGTTCTCTTTTAAGTTTACCTTCTGTATCATAGTAACCTGCAATATTAATTTGAACTCCAACATCCCCAGTTTTTGGGTCACGAACAATAGTAGGAGTAATCTCATTTTCTTTAGCACTTCTAAGATAAGCTGTATAAGCTTTTCTATCCTCAGAAGTCATAGGTTCAAATATTCCATTTTCACTAGTAATATAAGCTTCTCCTTGAGTTAAATCAATACCGCTACGAATAGCCATCATAGCTTGTTCTTCTTTATTCTTTTTATAAGCAGAAAGTTTACTAGCTTCTTCAGGATTAGCATTCATCATAAAATTAATTTCAGCTAATTCAGGAGTTAAAGCGCTAATACCAATAGTAGAAGAAGTTATTTTGCCACCATCAAGAACAGCATCATTTTTATATTTAAGAGAATCAACATAATCAATTAAACCAATATAAGGTTCTTTATTACCTGTTGGTAATCCAGCATGATATTCTTCACCATTAGAGTCAACTCGAACAAATTTATCACCGTAACCAAAAAATCTAGTCTTAGCAGAATTAAGAAAAGCATTTAAAGGATTTCTAGTATCTTCAGCTTCTTTAACAGCTTTACCAAAACTATAAATAGATTTATGATAATCTTTTGGTAATTCAGCATATCTATAACCATTACCATCAGAACCAAATCTTATTCCAAGACTAGCAGCTTTTTTCTCTCCACCAAGAGCATTAATAAACGAATTATAAACATCATCATTATTAAAATATTGTCTAATAGCAGAACTATCTCCAAATATTTGATTAACATATTTACTATATCTATCTGAATATTTATTACTAGGTAAATCACTTAAACTAATAATAGAATTATATGTATCAAATCCATCAATACTATCTCGAGATTTACCAACTTTAAGATTATTAATATATTCTTGATTATCAATAATATCATTAAGATAACTTAAAGCATAGGCTCTATCAGATGGATTAGTAATATTAGTCATAATACTAGTTCTAATATCATCTGGATTAGCAGTTGCTAAATTAATATTAATATCAGGATTATATTTACTAAGCAATCCAGCTATTGATTGTCTATTACTAGTAATTTCAGCTTGAGCTTGAGCAGGCATAAAATTATCAATACGAACAGGAGTACCTTTATAAGTTAAATTATCAATAGCTTGTTTTCTTTGAGCACTACTTCCAGAACCAACTTGTTTAGATAAAGCTAATTGAGCTTTCCATGCTTCACCATAAGTAGTATTGCTATCTTGATTATAAAAAGTTGCAGCATTATAGAAAGGGTCAATACGTTTAGCAAGATACTGTTCAGGAGTAAGCAGAATACCATTTTTATCTGTTATATCAGGATTACTACCATTTTGGTCATATTTCCATTTAGCAATCTTATAATCTTGTTCAAGACTAGCTTTAGCGCCAGGAGTATTTTCAATAACAGCTTTAACAGCTTCAGCAAGTTTAGCTTTACTTAACCTTTGCCAATCACCTTTAGTATGAGAATAAATTTCTCCTGTAACAGATTTAGTAATATCATCAGTAACTTTACCGTTAGCATCAAGCCATCTTGTTTGACTACCACCGCCTTGTTCTTTAGCAGCCCATTGAAGTGCTTGATTAAGTATTTGATTCATAGGAATTTCAGAAACTTCTTTATCAATAGGAGCCCATTTACTTCCACCAATAACATTACCATTCTTATCAGTTATATCTTGATAATTATATTTATTAACAGTACGATAATAATTCTTATAATCTTCAGATAAATCAGTACGTTTATCAAGATTATCCATATATGCTTTATAATCTTGTTGAGCACGTAAACGACCAATCATTCCGGGACTTGAAGTTATATCTCCATAAGTTCCAACTATATCATCAAGACTAGAATACGCATTACCATACTGCATATTTTCAGTAAGAGCATTACGAACTTTATTAAGTTGTTCTTGACGCCAAGCATCTTCAGCTTCATTTAAATCTAATTGAGCAAGTTGAGCATCAATCTGAGATTTAGTTTGAATAGCTTGTTGATGACCTTGTTCAAGAGTATTATAAGTTCTAGCTAAGACATTTAAGTCAATAGGATTAACTTGTTGTCTAAAAGTAGGAGTATAAAAGTTTATCGGCATGATTGTTTTCCTCCAAGTTTTCTACGTTTACGAATAATAAATTCATCATAATCAACTCCAGCATCTCGCATAATTCTATCATCTACATTAGGAGCAGATGCTCTCATAGCACCAATAGTATTATTTAAAGCTTTACGATTTTCATATCTACTAATCATATCTTGAATACCAGCATTAATTCCACTAAATAAATTATTAATATTAGTTACTTTAGCTTCTCTAATACCATTATCAAATGCTGCTTTTCTATCTATATATTGATTGTATTGTTGAGCATTAAATTGACGAACACTTTGCTGATTACGTCTATCTTGATTAATAAGATTAGTTTCTATATTTTCTTTATTACCATAAAGTTCATTAGCAGCTTGACCAGCAGCATTACGAACTCGTTGTTTACGAGCTAAACTAACACGACTACTAGCTGTATTAGCATCAATATCACGATAAGCTTCAAATTTATCTTCTCTAATTCTATCAAGTTGAGGATTAATATTATATTTAGTTTTAAGTTTATTAGCACTAATAAGAGTAGGTTGACTTGGACCTCTCATTTTATTAATAGCTCTTTTACTAGCAAAATAACTAGCTAAACTACCAGCAACATTACTACCTAAACCAATCCAATCAGCAGCAGTAATATTTTTAAATCTACCTTGACCTTTACCATCGGAAGATGTAGTTCCTTTAGTAGGTGTACTAGTAGAAACAGGTAAAGTAGTTGGAATATTAGCTTCTACTTTAGGTAGATTACGATTATAAACAGCAGTAGGAGGTGTTTTAGTAGGAACAGATTGAGTTGATTGACTTGACTTACTTCTTCCTCCACGGGGAGTCTTTTCACTAGATTTAGTTTCAGATAAACTTGGAATATTAGTATTATTTGTACTAATACCTCTATTATTTCCATGACTCCAACCGGCTCTAACTAAACCACTAGTAATTCCAGCACCATCTTCAAATAAAGGAAGTCTGCGTTCTGCATAATATTGAGGACGACGATTACCATTATCAATATTAGATTTATTAGTATTAGTATTTACATTATTATTTGTAGTATTATTTTTAGCCCATCTTCCATTCCTAAAAGTATAATCACTGCCAACAATAGTTTCACCTCTAGCAGATTTATTAATAGGATAAATAGAAGTTCTATTAATAGTTCTATTAGTTATAGGAACATAATATCCATTTTGTTCATCATATTCCCAAGTTCTTCCATGACGATTAATACGTTTTCCGCCAACAGCAAATTTATCGCGTAGACCCCCCGTAGAGAATGGAGAATGGATTAAGCCATTCTTAACATTACCACTAATACTTACAATCATATCTTTACCTCCAAATTTTCTAGATTTACGACTATATCCTTTACTATATTTTCCTGTATGTTGTCGAGTATTAAGTATATGTTTAAATTCTTCTGAATTAACATCTTTAATATCAACTACATCAAGACCTTGTTTACCAACATCACCTGTAAAAATAAAATGTTGATAAGGATTTCCTTTATTTCTACTAGTGCTAACAAGACCTTCACTAGTTATAACATTATATTTTTTATTTTCTGGATAAATACCTTTAGATTTAATATATTCTTTTAGTTCGTTATTACTAATATGTTTACTTTTTTTAAGTTCTCTATTAATATCTTTATTATAAAGTTTATCAAATTGTTTTTCAACATATTTTCTATAATTATTAGAAATTAGTTTACCAAGTCGATTATTAATATCTTTATAATACATATCTTTAACTTCTTTTTCAGGTATTTGATATATTACATTATTACCAAAAATATCATTATTATAATTAACTACTTTAAAATTTTTATTAACAAAAGTTATTCCAATACCTGGACTATTAACATCAATACCTTTCTTTTCTAAAATATCATAAACATATTTACGAACGTGATGTGTAAAAGGATCATATTTAGGTAAATTACTAATTTCACGACCTATAACATAATTAATATAATCTTTTTTAGTATTACCAGTTATTTGATAACTAGGTTTATATTTTATATCAGGGTCATTAATAAATCTTTTGATTTTATTTGCAATATACTCATTATAACCATGAAATTTAGAATAGTCTTTATTAACTTTAGAAATAATATCTTTATATGGAATATTTTTATTTTTACTTAATTCAGTTCTAGCACTCTTACCATATCTAAGCAAATATGGAAGTTCATAATCAGCATAAAGTCTACTTTGTTCAGAATTATCAAAACCAAAATCAGCGTTCTTAACCCAGTTTTCTCTATTACCTTCAAATTTAACAGGACGTCTAACAGATACTACAAATCCATCTTTTTCATTACGATGTTTAGCTTTTGCATATCCAATACCTGTATTTAAACTATTAGAAGAATAAATACTACCTTCTCCATTATATGAAGAATTAAATCCAGCTCTACCAGCTCCTGTCTCTGGAGCATAAGTTGAAGCATAATATTTAGCTCTATTTTCAGGAGTAGGTTCAACACCATTTCTTCTAAGTATATTATTTATATTTTCTTCATTACCTGTTTCATGTACACCTCTAATAAAAGTATTATGTTCTAATAATCTATCTTTAATAAGTTTATCTGCTTGTTTAGGATTCTTTGCAGCAGATAAAGGAATAGGGTCATAACCATAACGAGCATTCCATTTATTAAAAGTCTTAAGAAAAGCTTTTGTATCATCAATATTAGTTTGAAGAACATCAGGTATATCAATAACTTTTCCGTTACTATCTAATATATTAACAAAATCTTTATATTTACCAATATTAGAAGCTAATTGTTTTTTAGGAGCTTCAAGAAGTTTAGTAGGTTTAACACCAAGAGCTTTTCTACCATTATTAACAGATAAATTATAACGAATATTAGGAGAAATAGAATAATAACCTAAAGCATCTCTACCTTTAGTAATAGCTTTTTGACTTGTTCTAGAAATATTTTTATCTAAAGCCATAGCAACTTTAGTAGCTTTATCGATACCTCTTAAAACTCCAGCGCCACCTAACAATATATCAAATTCAGGATTAATTTGTTCAAGAGGAGTCATATTAACTTCTCTTCTAGCAGGAACTTTTTCTAAAGTATTATTTGCTATTCTATAAGTTTCTGGATGATAAATAAAATCTCCTTGTTTAATACCACTATTTCTAGGAGATTCCATTATTGGAGTTACTCTAGTATTATCACTTTTAACTACATATTTTTCTTTACCATATTTAGCTTTAGTACCATCATCGTTAATCCCATTTCTATCTTTAAAATCTTCTTGAGCTTTAAATACTTTATTAGGATTAGCTCCACCCATAACTAATTTAGCAGGACTAACACCATTAATAATAGGTTGTGCAGAATAAACTTTAAGTTCATTACCATTAGTTTCAACAACTTCACCGTCTTCTACTTCAATACCTGTTTTATCATTAGGACCAATATCAATACCACCTTGGCTATGTTTTCTTCCATTCATATAAAAGAAATTATTACCAAGAGGTTGAGCAATACCACCAGCAACTACATTTGGTATTTTACCACCAACAGCATATTGTTTTTGAGGAAGATTTCTTCCATTACTTCTAGGAGTTTGAATAATATTAAATGGAAATGTTGGTCCAAGTTCATCATCACTAGGAAGAGATTCTTTATTAAAATCTTTAACATAATTAATAAGTCTACCAGCAGTATTATTCATTAATTTTTCTCTATTATCTTTAGACACCAAATTGTTTATACCATTATAGAGAAATTCATTACCAAGTCTTATTAAACCAGTAGATTTAGCAACTTTATCATAAGCTCCACCAAGTGGAGGAATACCATTTTGAATAAATCTTCCATTACGAGTAACATTACCTCTAAATGTACTAGGCAAATTACTTATATGAATAACTTTATCTTTTCTAGGCATTTTATATAATATAATGAGAAATTATAATTTGATTGATTTTAAGGCTCTCTATTGAACGATAGGTTATCAGCCGATTAATAGTTCATACCTATATATAATAATTCAACAGAGAGCAAAAGACTAGCGTCTATGACCGCCACAGCGATATACATTTAGCCTATCTCGATATACTGATTGAGGCATAACAGGTTGTTGAACAGTACCATTAGTAATCCATTCAGGACGTTCAAGACCAGTTTTAGGAGCACTATAACTAGCTTGGTCAGCTTGTTTAACTTGAATTGGTTGTTGTCCTTTACTTCCAAACATACCACCAATTAAACTTCCAGCAGCACCAATAGCAGCACCAATCCATGCTTTTCTACGTCCGCCACATTTATATTTATTAATAAAACTAGAACGTTGATACATAGTCATTGGATTAATCATTTTATCAGAAGTAATATTAAGTTGCTGTTGACCAGCTTGAAGTTGTTTACGCTGTTCAGCTTCTTGAGCAATACGTTTATTTTCATTAATTTGTTGATTAGCAGAAATACCTTGGCCTATTGCAGTACCTAATTCACCAAGTCCTTGAACTCCTGTAATAGAACTAGCAAGACTACCTAAACCGGGAAGAGCATCAGCAAATTCAGTACCGAAACCAGCTTTACGTCGAACTCTACCGCCACATTTAAGAGTAAGCTTATCATTATATTGACCAACATAATCTTGATTAGCATAAGCACTAGTTAAAGCTTGAGCATTTTGTAAAGCATCTTTATGGTCTTGTGCAGCTTGAGCTTCAGCTTGAGCTTTTTCTTGAGCTTTCTTTTGCTTATTGCCTTTAATTATACCACCAGCAATACTAGCAGCTGCACCAATAATAGCACCAATAAAAGCTTTTTGTCTTTGTCTATCTCTATACTGTATCATAATTTTCTAAATTGAGTTTGAGCACATTCAAGACTTTCAAATTCAATGCGCTTATTATCTGAATTATTAAATATAAAACGAACTACAAAATAATTACCATATACTCTACGAAGTTTATCACTTACTGTATTAGGATGTTCTTTAATTGCATTACGGAAATAATTAAAGTTATATTGAGTTAATTCATACCACGGTTTTTTATACTTATTAAATTCATTAAGTTTATCAATATTAATATCTATATCATCAGTATCATTATCTTCATTAAATATACGAAGTATATCACCAGCATAAGGATGTTCTCTTAAATCAACAGGATTATTAATATTATCACTATAAATAGGAATATATATCTTACGTACTTTATATTTAATAAATTCAAGAAATTTAATAAGTTCATAAGATTCATTAACCATAATATCAATATAACTATTATGAACTAATATAGGCTCATCACCAACTTCTTGTTTAGATACTAAATATAGACTTCTACTATCATCACCCATGTGAGTATTAAATCTACCATAATTATATTCATGAGTAAATACATGAAGAGGGCAGTTAAGTCTATCATCTTTATGTTCAGTTTGAAAATAACATTTAGTTTTAGTAGACCAAGCATTATTAAAATAATAATCATGTAAACTAATAAAACTACCTACTTTATAATTAAAACTAATAACTTCATTATGTGATTCTATAATAGATTCTTTAGTATTAGGATTAATATTATCATAAGTATAATCAAATTTAATTAGAATACGATTATTAAATTTATCATGAGCAAATCTAACTTTATTAGGATGATATTTATCTAACCATAGTTTAATATCTTCATCCATTATTTTAAGTTGACCATCATCAAATTGATAAAGTTTATGAAAATCATCGTTATAAAAAATATAACCAAATTCTCCAACTATATATGCTAAATCATCTTGCAGTCCACCATAACCTTTATCACTAGTAAAGACTTCTTTATAATCAACTTCAAAAGCATCAGGTTGATATAATTGAACATTTTCATCTCTAGTTTTAAGTGCAGCACTTATATCAAACATAAACATACTATGTTGAGTATGAACTAAAAGATAATATCCAATTCCAACTAAATTAGTTATACTTCCTTTATTTTCAGTAATATTTTTATAACCTTCGATAGGAAATATTCTCCAAGCGTTAACTTCACTTTCATCTTGAATAACATTACTACGTCTTATAGTTTTATCAAAACGAGTAATATTAATAATATCATTACGATATTGAGTTAACAATTTAGGAACATATTGGTCAACATTTCCAATAGGGTCTTTAAATAAATCAACACTATTCTTAGGTTCTACAAATGTACCAAAAGCAACACTTTTCTTATCACTATCTTCTTTAATACTAAAAGCTATCTTACTAGGTTCATTATTAAAACATTTACTTTCAAAAAATTTATCATTATAAAGAGGAAATTGAATATAAACATTAAATGGAGTATCAAACCAACATGGTTCATCACCACTATAATAATATTGATTATTGGTAGGAGTATATAATTTATAATTACCTTCATTCATTATAACTCCATTATCATTATAAATAAGAACACCATCATAAGTCATTCTACCATTATATCCATGTTCAATAGAATAAGTTCCACCATTATAGCAAACGTCATTAAGTCTTACAAGTTCTTTTTCTTTGCTAGTATAAATATTTTTAGTACAATTAAGAACTGTTGCGAGAAACATAGTTTCAGCATCAAGTAGTAATTCCTTATAATCATCCATTTCAAGAGCAGTTCCTTTTCCAGCTCTACTATCAGTAACACTATCAGCAACTACTAGTTTATAATTATTAATAGGTTTATATTCATTTCTACTAATAACACCTATAACTGGCATATTATAACTATAAGGATAGGTAGTATTAACTACCATATCAACTACATCATGTTTCTCTTTATAAGGTTCAAATTTACATTTACCATCAATACGAATAATATTAAAATCATATTTAATACTATCATCAATATCAAATCGACCACTATATAGATAACATTTATCACTAGTAAAATTATTCGCTACAAAACCGGGTTTTGCACCCCAACTACCATCTTGCCAAGTAACATTACTAGCTATATTACAATAATCTTTTCTAGTTAGTAATCCAGTATATCTAGTAATAGGTTCAACTTTTTCATAACTAATAAACCATCCAACATAACCTAATTCTTTAATTTGATTCCATAAAGTAGTATCAATATTAGCACGAATATAAAACTTATTAAAAGTATTATTCATATTATATATAAAACCTCTAGTATGTTCACCACCAATAGCTTCAGCATCAAATATTAAATCAGGTATTCTAAATAGTTCATCACCATTAATATTTTCGTAATAGCCAAATTTAGCTTCATTATCAATTCCCATAGCACCTATTACTTGATTACTACAAGGAGTATAACTACCACTATTTATAACTTGATAAACATATAAATCATTATATTTATCTTTATCTTGATAATCAATAAAGTAATTAGATATAAGAGTATATAGTTCATCTTTATTAGTAGCTTCAAGTTCACCAGAGCTATTAAGTAATATATTAGTAGTAGGATTATTTATTGGTTCAGCAGTATAAACTACAATTTTATGATTAGCAATATATCTTTTAACATTAGAACTAATAGTAGATATTGGAATATCTCCACTAATAACAGCCCAATATGGAATATTACCATTGCCTTGATTATTCCAATTAAAAGTAATTATAGTACAATGAGAACCATCATTAACAACATTATTTATATATTTATCTTTATTAGATAGTTTATAACCTCTACTAGCATCACCATATTTATCAACAAAATGAATAAAAAAGTTATATACTTCTCCAGGAATAAGAGTATCATTCTTTTTACGTTCATTAAAATCATAACTAGGTTCAATAGTAGAATGAGCAATTCTCATTTTACAATTATCAATATCAAATATAGTATCACCAAATAATACTTGTCCACTAGTAAATACAGTATCTTCTGTAAATCCAGTTCCATTATAAACATAACAAGCTATTTTAACTGTACTAGGTAAAGTATAAACAGATTGATTATTTTCATATTTATAACTTGTAGGAATAATAAAACAATGACAAGCAAGATATTCTTTAAGATTATGACTACCTCTACTACCTACTTTTATTTTAGCATTATAATTAATCTTTAAATATTCATGTGCTGCAATACCTTGTATAACTGTATCATTAAATAAAGTTCTAAAAGTACGAAAAGGATATTGATTATTATTGAATACTTTATTAATATCTTTAATTTGCCAATCAGCAGTACCAGTAATTTGAAGGCTAGCCATTTTAAAATATGGGCCTTTTTCACTAACTGCATTAACAGTGGTATAATCATTATAATAAGCATTAATAGCTTTATTACGAAGTTTAATAGTAATATCTTTAACAGCCTCTTCTAATGTTTTACCATTATTTAAAGTTCTATCATCGTTATCAGTTTTTTCATTATAATTAGAAATATATATTTTATTCTTATAATTAATGATATTACCAACATTATAATAATTATAATAGTCAGTAGTTAAATCAGCAACATTATATTCAACAAGAATATCTCTACTAAATTTAAAAATATTATTATTTAAATCATCTGTTCTAAACGCTTGAGTACTATCTTTTTTACATACAATAAAACCAAGTTGATAAAGACCAGAACGACCTCCACTAATATTTATTTCAAAAGTTTGATTACATATATCTTTAGAATCACTAAATGAATCGGTATTACCATAACAATAACCGTTTGGTTCATCTTTCGGTTCATAAACATTAGTTTTTCTAAAACAAACTTTATTAATAACTTGTGGAATTATAACATCATTAAAAATAGGAAATCCAATACTATACCATTTAGTATAATTAGTTTTATCTATCTTATATCTAATAAATATAAAATAAAATCCTTTATAAGCTCCACCACTAACATAATTTAAACCACTAATAGTAGGTAAAGTTACTTGTGGAATAACAGACATTTCAGAATCAGGACGGTCAAAATCTAAATCAATATTAATAGTTTTAAGAGGAACATCAACAGAAGCATTACTTTCAGCAATAGCTATTATAAGATGATTTTTAACATTATAAGTATATGTTCCTTTAATCTTTCCACCATTATATTTCCAATTACTATTTACTCTATAACAATTATCAGCTTGTTCATTATATCTATAAATATAAGAACTATTAGAATCAGTATTAACAATAAATAAAATAAGTTCAGTACTAGTTGGAATAACACCAACTATTTTAAAATTATTAATACCATCTCCATGAATAGCATTGGCGATTACTTTACAATCTTCAAGTCCTTCTTCATTAACAATCATCCTATCATCATTACTCACTTTAACATTTTTAGCAGCAACTAATGAATAAGGTACACAATCACCCGGATGTTTATTAAGACTAAGTTTCTTTTGTATATTCATAATTATTTAGGAAAAGTAAAGTTATAAAAGAACTCATTCCAACCACTATCATCATCACTTTGTTCATCTAATAAAATACTAGTCTTAATATCTTTCTTCATACTTTCCCATAGATAGAAAGGATTAGTTCCATATTGACTAGCAGAAAGATTAAATACAGGATGTTTATATCCTCTCATAAGCATACGAGCCATACAATAATAAGTAAGACCTTGAATTAATTTACCGTTAGCAGGTATAACAGGAATCTCACAATGATAATTATCACTATATTGAGTTTCAATATCTTTATAAACAACTGTTATACAAGTATCATTAAAATTAAGTTCAATAGTATTATCTCCAATAAGAATATAATTATGATTTGACTTATCATATCCTCCACGGGGGGTCTGACAATGAGAATGAACTTCATGCTGGCATCTTGGACATTCAGTATTATTATGAACTGTATAAACAACAGGATTACATCCTACTTTACCAGTATCAATAACTTCTCTAGTTCTAGAACCATTAGGACAACAATCATCGGGCATACCAAGATAGTCTTTATTAGTAGCACGCTCCGGACTTTCGTCCTCCGCTTGACCCCCCGTAGAGGATGGAGCAGATTCAGTATCACCACATCTATATTTACTACTATCAGCTCTAGGTACTTCACAACCATTACTATCATATACTTTAAGACCGTCATCAATAAGACAACATTTACTTTTAGCTATCTTATTAATGACGGTTAGTTTCATTTTCTTATCAACTTTACGAAGAACTTTAAGTTCATTCATAGCATCAACACACCAAGCAGGAACTCTAGGAATCCAATCACTTCCATCAGGATTGAAATCATTATCAAGTTTACCAATTATATGTTCTATCGTAATCGTTTTATTATTTGCCATAATATTAGTTTTTATATCTAGTTTTATTACCATTATTATGTGCTCCACGTTCATACTTTTGTTGATTAACATTTCTAATATATTTAAATGGAGCATTAGGTTCTCGTTCAAGATAAACAAGAAGTTTACTTCTTAATCCTAATTTAAGATTAAAAATATCATCAACAGTTTTACATTCAGAATTAAGTTGTTTTGCATCTTTACCTCTAAGTTCTCTATTAATATAATTAGCATACTTAAATTTAATAGCACTATAACTATGAGTTCCATTATTAATAAGTTGTATTTCGTAAAACTCTTTATTAGTTTTATAAACTACATAAGGAATACCATCATACTTAAGTCCACGAATTTTATATATCTCTGCTTCTTCTTTATCATAAGGTTTAAGACCAGCATCAATAATTTCTTGTTTTTTAAGTCTAGTAGCGTTCCAATCAACATAAGTATCTCTAGGTTTATCTCTATATCTCCAGAAATTAATAACTAAATCACCAATCTCATATTTAAAATGATAAGCATAACCTTCAAGAACACATTTATGAATACCATAACTATAATATCTATGAATATACTTCTTATAATCAGAAAGACTTAATTCAGAACGTCTTGTAGCAAGTTTAAGAGCAATAATATAATCGTTTGCTTTTTTAGCTAAGTTACAATAACGCAAAAGTTGGAGAAGAACAATACGTCTTTCTCCAACTGTATAACTAAGTTGATTATTAATTAATTGCTCTAACTTATTAATTAATTCAACATTATCATTAAGAAATTGAAACCCATATTCATTAAGATTAATTTTTAAATCATCTTTAATAACTTGATTTTTACTTTTAATATAAGCACGACAATCAGCTTTCATCTTATTTATAACTTCAAGTTCTTTATTATATTTTGCCATATCGTCATTAGAAGTTTCAATAAACTTTTTATAGTAATGACTAATATCTATATCTTTAATCATAATTTATCTAGTTACAAAATTATCAATAGGAGTTTCATTTGTTTGACGAGGAACTTCAATAAGATTACGTTTAAATACAATCTCTTTAAGAGTTCCAATCATATCTTCAGGAATAAGAAATTCATCATCATCGTATTTAGCTTCATCATCAATAGGGTCATAATTTACATCTTTAGCTTTTTCAACAGTTTCGGTAGGAACAAGATAAGGAATTTCAAAAGGAGATTCAATAATAATAGAACCTATATTTTGAAACCAATCTTTATTATTACTAAAGAAATAAATATAACCATTAATATAATCATAAACAGGAAGATTACACATACCTGCAAGATAATGATAAAACTTAGCACTAGCTTCTTTTGCAAATGGTATTTCTATCCCAGTATGTCCAGTAGTTCTAATTGATTGGAAAGGTAAGTTATTAATAAGTCTAACTGGCTTTGGAACTTCTTGTTTAGTACGTTTAATCGCAGGAAGCCCAAGAGTTTGACTATTATATAAATCACCATCAGGAACATTAATAATAGAAACACGAATACGTTGTTGCAAACCTTTATCAACATATTTATGATTTTCATAACTTTTACGAATTAGTTCATTACGACCATGAAGAATAGCATATCGAAGATTACGTCTAAGAGGAATACTATTAGGATTGCCAACAGCATGAGCAAATTCACTAACTAATTGATTAAGACTAGCCATGTTAAGATTGACTTGCGTTTTCTAATTGATGAACTCTTTGTTCAAGTTCATTAATCTTATTAGAATATGTTTCAACTTTAGTTTTAAGTTCATTAACTGTTTCAGCTAATTCGTTATGTTTTTGTGTTATAACTTTAACATCTTGTTCAAGTTCAGTATTATTAGTATAATCAACAATAGAATTTAATAATTCAATTAGTAATTTTCTATCTTTATTAGATATATCACTATTTAAACAGCATATAGTTCTAATAATATCATCTTTAAGTTTATCTTTAGTCATAATATATTATGTTTGAGGTTTAATATTTTCTTTTCTATTTTTAGTATAAATACGCCAATCATATTTAGTAATTTTAAAATTAATAGGAAAATGATTAAGTCTATGTATAGAATAAAATAGAGTTTTATCTCTACTATCAGCATAATAAGCTTTACCATTTCTAATAAAATTAATTCTAAAATACTTAGCATAATTAATAACTTGAATTATTCTAACGTATTTACCATAATATTTAGCAATATTAGTTCTTTTACCATTCCAATTAGAATATCTAACACCTGTAAGACTTTGAATTTTATAAAGAAGATTTTTAGCATCAGCGTGTTTAAGCCATCCATAATAAGCACACATTCTAACTTTAAATTCTTTTTTATTAATTTCTCTATTTAAATAACTATTTACTAGTCTTATAATTTTATATTTAATAGATTTTCTAATTAGAGTATGAGTATGATAAAATACATAACCAACAAAATTAATTCCTCTATTATCAACAGGATATATTTGATAATTATCTTTAACTTTCAATCCAATAGTATGAACATATAACTTAATATAAATAAGAACTTTATGAAGAAAATCTTTATCATCACTTAGAATAACTATATCATCAGCATAACGATAATAGAATTTACATTTAAGTTCTTCTTTACATAAATGATCAAGTTCACTAAGATAAAGATTAGCAAAGTATTGAGATAAATAATTACCAATAGGAACTCCAATTCCAATTTTATTAGTTAATTTAGAAGAAACATCACGAACATTATCAGTAGAATCAATAATTTCATCAAGAATCATTAGAAAATCTTTATCTTTAATCTTCTTTCTAATACATTTCTTAAGACCATCATGAGGAATACTAGGATAAAATTTTCTAATATCTAATTTAAGACAATATTTAGTTTCATTATAATATTTTCTTAAATCTCTTTTAAGATTATTTGCACAAAGATGAATACCTCTACCTTCAATACAACTATATGTATTATGAATAAAACTTTTTGTCCAAATATCTTTTACAACATTCATTATAGCATGATGAGCAATTCTATCAGGATAATAAGGAAGTCTATAAATAATACGTTCTTTTGGTTCATATATTTTATATAGACTATATTTAGAAGTTTTATATTTAAGATTAAATAGTTTATCTACTAAATCTTCATTTTCATACTGTCTATTTTTATCATGTTTATTAATACCATATTTCTTATTCTTATTCTTTCTTGCATTATCATCAGCAACTTCAATATTTTCAATAGTACATAGTTTATCATGTAAACCACTATATCTTTTCATATTTATATAATTTATATAAGAGCCTTCGTGAATATCACTACCAACACTTTTAGTTTCTAAATAACGTTATCTTTTACCAAGAGGTAAGGTTATACTTCCCAAAATAATATTTATATTAGTTTTATATGTATTAGTTTTAGGAATTATATAAAAGAAGCCGACATTAGCATTAGAATCTGACTGAACTCAATTAGAATTAAAGTTACTAGAGCTAGCTTTAGAACTGTTATTAGCGTTACTGCTAAGCAGAAGCACTGTATCTAAATGTCAATCATCTTAAGAAATATAACCTTTAATATTATTATAATAAACTGTTGCAGGAGTAGTATCGAGAAATACAAAAACAGAAAACAAATTAATTAACCAACTACTCCTAGCAACAGTTCCACGTGGACTTATTTAATCAAGCTTAACTGTGGTAAAGAAGCCGACAGTAGCATTAGAATCCGACCGAACCCAATCAGAAGTAAAGCAACCAGAGCCAGCCGTAGAACCGGAAGTAGCGCCACCGCCAAGCAGAAGCACACGAACAGCTTTATCTGTATCTTGTACATTATTATCTCTTATCCAATTATAGTCAGCTTTTTTATTAGTTCCAACTTTATTAGGAACAAAATAAGGACCAAATCTAAAATCAAATTCAGTAATAAAATTATTAGTATTAGCTTGGTCACCTATAAAATAACATTTATCTTGAATATTATCTTTTGTAACATCAGCATGATTAACACCTTTTTTAAGTATAAATACCCAATTATAATTCGCATTATGATTTACAATAGCTACATCTCTAACAAATGTCCATATATCACCAAAGAAATTTAGAATACCACGATAAACAGCAGGATAAGTATCAAAATTACTTCCATCTGCATTATAATTTCCTAATGTATAAAAGTCACCATTAGTACTACCATTACCAATATTATGTTCAGCAGTCCAATAAGTTTGTACAATAGGATTATTGCCATTAAAAGCTGTCCATCTATCCCAAGCTAAATTTGTAACACCATTACCAAGTCCTCCTTGTTTAAATCCATCACTAGTTAAATTAGTATTTAATGCAGCTTGATTATCAAAATTAGCATACTCAATATAACAAAGAGCTTGTAAAGCACAATATTCAAGATAATCAATCATTGTAATCCAATCGCCACGATTAGCACAAAATTCATTTGCTTTATCATAATTAATTCCAGTTCTAGGTCTACCTTGTAATTTAGTAGCATCAATAGAAGAATTTTTATTTCCTCCTAAATATCTAGTATCATCATGTTTAATACAAGCACTAAATACTTCTTCTTTACCATCTTCTCTAGTTCTAGTCATAGTTTTGGTATGACTTATAATAAAAGGATGAACTCTAGTAAATGTTCCATCAATATTAAAATCACTTATCCAAAGTTGATATTTAGTACCAGTATCTTTAACACACATATAAAATTCTGGAACTCTTACCCCAACATCGCCATCACTTCCATCAAGAGGAGGAATAAGACCATTTTCAAGAGGTTTAGCCCAACCCGTAGGATTAAGGAAATAACTGATTTTCTTTTCATTATAGACACAACCTTTAAGTCTATTTTGAATAGGAAGTTCTCTATGAAATTTAGCATTACCAATTCTGATTATATCATTGTTATCTTTAGTCCATTCAATACCATAAGCAGCATTTTCAAAAGTAGGAATAAATGCAGCAGAACCCCAAGCTGGATTACCTTGTTCATTAATAATTAAACTATCTCCTTTAGATACTCCATCTAAATTAGGTAAATGTTTAAGTCCTTCTGCAAGTTCATTTAGTATATGCTTGTTAAATCTTAACAAGCCATTATACATCTCTACTAAATTAAAATTCATGTTAAGCTTGTTCTAGAGCATCAACTCGACCGTTAAGAGAATTAATATTACTAGTATTTCGATTAACTTGAGTTACAAGTCCTTGAAGAGCAGTAATTATAGCATCGTTTTTAGTATCATTACTAGCTTTCATAGCATTAATCGCAGCAACTATATCTGTATTTGCTTTATTAATAGTAGAATTAACAGTATCAAGTTTATTACCAATAGTAGTTTTCATACTATCAACAGCAGCTTTAATACTATCTAATTTAGCATCAATTTTATCAAAACGATTATTAAGAAGAGTTTGAGTTTCATCTGATTCACTTTTATGTTGATTTTCAAACTCATCAAATTCAGCTTTAACCATTTCATGTAATTCAGTAATCTTTTGACTAATCTCATCAAGATTAACTATAACATTATTTTCTCCAAGCTCATCATGTTCTTTATTACCAGAAATACTAAGTTTAAGATTATTAATAAGTTTATTAATAGCATCTAACTTATAATTAACTCTTTTATCATCTTCCATATCTTTAGAATTTAGTTTGTTACAAATATAAATTATATTATTAATAACAAGTAGTTTAACAATATTATTAACATTTTTTAATTAAGCAGTTTTAGAACTATTAATACCTAGATATTTAGTCCAAGTATAATGTTTACGTTTACTAATATAATTAAGATTATCATCATTAATATGAGCTTCTTCTTCAAAACTTACATCTTTATAAGCATCATGTTGTTTAATATGAAATAATCTTATAATAAGATATTCAATACCATACCATATATAGAAAAAGATATATAACATCTCTTTCATTTGTTCTGTATGAATAGCTTCATGATTAAGTTCTTTGTTACTTAATTCACCTTTAGTAAATATAATACCAAAAATATTAATAGCTTTATAACCATTAAAAGGAAAATGTTTAGTCTTAATAACTCTCATAACTTTACTATTTTGAAATTTAATATTGTAAATATTTATGTACATCCGTAGAGCCACTTTTTAGGCTCATAACAAGACTTTCATTAAATCATGTACAGTTAATCAGCTAGGCTTAAAACTAGCCAAATTCGGCAAGCTATACTCCCCGTAGAGGATATAGCAGGCTTGAATCAGTCAATCAAACCTAGCTAATCAATCTCATACAATCTTAACCAATAGTATTATCAATATCTTTATAACCAACTCCAAGTTTCTTTAGAATAGGACTAACAACCCAACTCCAAAACACAGGAGCAAGAACAGCACTATTAACAAGCATAATAGCATTATCATATCCAGCAGCAATATAAATACCAGCCATAGTAGCAATACTTATTACTAATACACATCGTTTTTGCCAAGTAGGAACTTTATTATCACCATTAAAGTAATCAATAACTTTAATAATAATATAAGTTAGAACATTAACAATAAACATAAATCCAAAATTAAAATTACTAAGGATTCCATCTACAATTACATCAATAAATCTGTCCATACTAAAATTTAGATAAATAAAAAAGGGAACTATCCGAAGATAATTCCCTTTTATAGTTTTACAATAATGATTAGTTATTCATGTGAAAATATTCCCACACTTTATCACCATCAAAATCTACATCTTTAAACCAAAATGTAATAGCACTTTCAAACACTTTATTATCTATATTACCACCAAACCATTCTTCAAACAATTTAGCATAATCATGATATTGAGCATTAATTGCAACATAAACATCGCAAGGTTCAACATCGTTAGGTAATACTTCTTTATAGCGTTCACAAATCTCATGAGCTTTATTCATATCATATTTTTCACCAACATATTTCTTGTTGTCTTTAACATGATACATTTGTTCTACAACTTCTTTGGCTTCATACTCATTAAAATGATAGCCATCGTCATTATATCCACCGCTCATAAGCATAGTTAAAATCTTTTCTTCTCGGTCATTTTTATTAGTAGAGCGACCATAAGTATCGTAAGTATCATAGCCAATACGATTTCTCATGCCACCTCTACCACCACGACCACCTCGTCCTCCACGTGCATCAAGAAATTCACGAAATTCATCAAGAATATTTTGATTACCGCCACGACGATTACCAACATGGTAAGGTTGAATGTAAGGCATTTCTCTCATAATATTACTTTGTTTTTAAACTGATTAATGATTCTTTTAAAACTTCTAAATCAGTTTGATTAAGAGCAACAATTTTATTCACATAAGGAACTTCAAGAGATATAATACCTTTAGAAATATTACCGCCACCAATAAAAGGTATATCAAAATTAAAATTATCAATATTATTAATAACTTCCATTTCTTCATCAAATATACCTTCAATATCAATCATACCATCTTTATCTGCAATGGGCTTCAAGAACTTATCAAAACTATTAATATTATTAGTAATCGCTCTTTTAGCCAAAGGAATTAAAAGTCTTATAGCTGGAGAACTTTCACCCATAGATACTAATTGTTTAATAATATAATCTTTAATAACCTCTTTAACATTACCAATTTCAACCATAATATTACTTCTTTAAAAATTCTTCATAAGTTAAATTAGGATTAGTTTTACTAGCTTCTTTAAAAGCTTTAAACAATTCCATTTCTTTGTTAGTAACTTCAACAATTTTACTTTTAAGTAACTTAACAAGTTTAAGTTGTTCTTCAAGTAAATGTTTGCCATCAGCACTAGCTTCGATTTTTCCTCTAACTAAATTAAGAACTTCTGCTTGAACCATACTTTGTAAAGCATTATAGTTATTTACATAATCTTGGTTACTAAGAAGCATATTTTGTTGTTCTTGTGTAAGTGGTGCAATTTCAGCATCAATAGCATCCCAAATTCCTTGAGTTACAACTTGCTGATTTTGAGTTGTACCATTATTTGCATTAGGAATAGCATTACGACGATAAGCTTCATTAATTGCTTGTTTTTGACTTTGAAGAAAAGCAATTTGTTCATCAATGCTATTAGTCATTTTTTCACTAGGATATAGCAAAGGGTCACTACTACCTAGTATGAATTGATTAACAGGTATCATATCTCTTTCAATTTTATATTCTTAATCAAACTTAGTAATATTACTGAGCAGGAGTTCCGCTAGCAGGTTGAGTAAAACCACACGGTAAACATCCATAAGCATTACGTCCAACTAGACCAGTAACAGTAGGTTCATTTGGAAGAGTAACTACACCATAGATAACATTACAAGTCTTTCTATCAGTATAGTTGATACCAGCCGTAAACATCTTTTCCATTTCGCATTGGATAAGTTTATCTTGATAAGGACGAATAGCTTTAGTAACAGCTAATTCAGCTTTCAAATCAGATAACTCTTTACGGATATCATCATCAGCGTCACGAGTATATTTGTAAAGATTAAAATGGTCAGTGTTATTTTTCTCAATAAGAGCATCAGTACGATTACGCCCGTCAATATAAACACCAAACAATTCACTATTAAGACGTTCTCTATCTTCAAAACGTTGATTCTGTTGAGTCAAAGCCCATTGATAAAGACCACCTTGAAGAGCTAAAGTATCTTCACAAGATTTTTCCCATGCTTGAAAAGCAGTAGGAGCACCGCTTCCACTACCAGCAGTAGCACCAAGTACGTTAATATTAGTAGAGCCATCACCTAACATTCCACCACCAGCGCCACCTAAAATACTAGCACCAGCAGAACGACGATTACCAAACAAAGCCCAAGCACCAAGTGCAGTACCGATAATACCAAGAGTTAAACCTGCATTAGCCTTACCGTTTACATCACGACGATTACCACCGTCATAATTCATTCCAGCACCATTATAGCCCTCTGGAACAACTTTCACTTTTTCAATTACTTGCATAATAAATTAAGGTTTAAGTTAAAAAAATAGATTAATACTTGTAGTTTGAACTACATAATCTATACCACTTAAACCGTTATTTTTGTTTGGTAATTAACATTAATTTAACTTTCAATAGGACTATATATTGTCAATTCACCAATTTTGTTAAGTTTAGTATATTTTATTTCACCTATTGAAGTATTACCATCATCAGCTTTACCACCTTGTGTACCAACATAACATTGAATAGTTTGTTGTCCTCTAAATTCAGAATTACCTGCAACAAAACCAAATCTAAATTTATAGTTATCAGTGTAATTATCGTTATAAACAGTGTTATCTTCATTTAACAAAACTGTATGATATTCATAACTATAATTATCATCACTAGTTATATTAAGAGTTGGCTTATCAAGAGTTAAAGGAATACCAGTTGTATTGACTTGATTATTCCAAACTTTATATTTATCATTAGGTTTATTTTCATACCAACAATAACCATTGCCATGAACAAGTCCACCACCATGACGAATTATTTTAATATCATCTAAATCAATAACTTTATCATTAACAGGATTAACTCTAAAGTACTTTACTTCATTATTAGATTTAGCAACTCTTTTAATAACTTCACCATACCAACATTCTTTATAGCCACCATGTCCATCAGGCATATTAATAGTTCCATCAGCCAAAGGAAAAATAAACATTCCTCTATTATCAACATCAATTTCATTATTCTTTAATTGCCAAGCATGAACAATAACTCCACCTTTATAAGCAGTACATTCAACAGTAACATGACCTCTATGTAATTCTCCATACCAATTAGCACAAAGATTCATTTTCATTATATCAGGCATTTTATCTTCAAGGTCAATCATAGATTCAATATTAAACATAACACATTCAGCACCTGAGTCAGTATTATCGCCACCCCAATATAGATAAGGAATATGATTTAAATTCCAAGACCAACCAACAGCTACATAGTTTAAACTATTAATAGGAGAATTAACATAATATGATTTAGTATCCAAATCTCGTCCATCATCACTACCCCAAATATATCTAAGTTGGACACTAGTAAAATCACTAAAATGAATAACAGAAGTAGGCCAAATATGATTAGCACCATCATAAACATGAGCAATATTAGTTTGACCTACTGTACGTTTTTTAAGAGGTTTAGCAATTCCTCCTTCACGTCCAAGAGTTAAACTCATTATTCATCAACAATATTATAAGTCATTCCAGCAACTGGGGTAATAGTTGCATATTGGGTAGCAGTTCCTGTCCAAATTGGAAGACTAAGTTTATTATTATTTGCACTAGGCATAGTCATATTAACTCCGCATCCATCATTAATAGCTTTTTGAATCTTATCAAGATTAACACTATTAGTAATAGTTTGATTTATTTCTTCTTTAAAGTTATTAAATGTATCATTAGTAACATATCTATTAAGTAAATTATTAACTTCTTCTTTATTATAAGTTTCAGATTTAGTATAATAATTTTTAAACATATTATTAATCTCTTCTTTAGTATAACTTTCCATAGAAGAAGTATCACCCATTACTCTCCATTCAGTACCATTCCAATAACAAATCTTTCCATTACGATATTCAATCTGACCTTTAGCCCAATTACTACAAGTTACATTAGGAAGATATTCAGACTCTTCACCAACCATACCTGTAAGTTTACATTTATTTAAATTAATAGTACCATTTTCAATAATACCACCTTCAAATACAAGTTCACAACCAACAGGCATTGTAATAGTTTTACCACTTAAATCAAAAGCATAACGAATAATATAACGAGTATTTTCTTCATTAACCATATCTTGAGTAATAACAGCTTTATAATTAAGATAAATATTATTCTTAACTTGAACTAAATTTTCTTCATTAAAATAATATTTAATAGTATCAGCTGAATTAATGTATATAATACCAAGTCTTGGACGTTCATCAGAAAGACAAGTATTATAAATATTATAATCTTCACTATTTCCATAGGCAACAGCCTGTCGAGGTTGAACTCTATCAGTAGGTTCTACAATTTTCCATCTAGTATAATAATTATAAAATCCAACTCCATCATGAACAGTCTTAACTCTAAGAACAAATAATTTATGATAAGTATCATAATAAATACCAGCAGTATTACTTAAATCTGTTTTAATAACTTCATACTTATCAGTATTAAGAATTATTTGACCATATTGTTCACAATAAGTATCATCAAGAAAACCATCAAATAAAAGCTGTTCTGCATTACTAGCATCATCCTCCACGGGGAGTAAAACCTTACGAACTATTTTATATCCTTTACCACTTTTATATTCAGGCTCATAAGGTCTATCTTTAAGACTAAGACGATTAACATTACAACAACCAGGACTTAATCTAAGAGTAATATCTTCTTCATCTGGATAATTAATAATATTAACTTTACCATCCCCAGCAATCATTTGTTTAAGAGCTTCATTAAGCATATCCCAATCAATAGTACCATTAGCTATTGGAATTTTAGCTCCACTTTCTTCAAGATATTTCTCACTAAGAATTTTAGTCCAATTATCATCAGAAACCCAACTAGTTTCAACACCAGCTTGAAGATTACTACCTGTATAACTTTCAGTTACAGAAAGATTATGTTCAGCATCATAATAACTAATAGTAAGACTATTACGTCTAAAAATAGCAGGAACAGCTTTACGAGTATTAACTCTAGTTCCTTGATATGGAATCCATAAATGATTAAACCTAGAAAGAACAACAGTTAAATCATTATTTGTATCTTTGTCAAGAATATTTTGAAGATAAGTAATAGGAAATACTTTATCATAACTATTCTGACCTAGTTTTTCATATAGTTGTTTATTATTCATAATTATGTGATTAATTTAAATAACTTTAATAAGTAAATAAACAATATAAGCATTAATAATATTGTTATGTTAAATAGTATTCTTATCATATTAATTACCAGTACCTTTAGCTATAAATACTCTAAAATTTAGTTCAGCATATTTAAATGTAACTTTACATAGATTAATAGGCAATGTTTGAATGTAACTTGTTACAAATGTTCTTATAACAGTTCTATCTTCTTCAAGACCAACACTAGTTTTAATATTTGTATTTGTATTTATGTCAGTAAAACTAACTAATTTACAAACATCATTAGGATTATTATTTCTTATTAATTTTACAGTTATACTTCTACTAGTCATCATATTTGATGTACTAAATAGATATAAATATTGTTCACCACTACCAGCACAACCTTCAGTTATAGTATTATTATTATATAATTTTGTTCTCGTAATATTATTAACATTAACAGTGAAAGGTTGGTCTTTTTGTTCAAGAATTTCATTACACCGTATTTGCCAATATAATCTAGGACGTCTAACATATAAAGTAATAATTATATTATTATTAGTTATATATTCTGCTGAATATTCTTCTTCATCAGCATTAGCTTTAGATATTATACTAAAACTACCGTAATAAGAATTATCAGTATCTTTATGTAATAAAGTACTAGCATTGAATGAAATATCTTTATGACGGTCAATACTACCATAAGATTCAGAAGAAATAACATTACCTACATTATTCCATTTATAACTTTCAGTAATAATAACTTTAAATCGAATATTATACTTAACTGCTTCATTATAATTTCCATTATTATCTCTAGCATTATTAATATACACAGAATTATTAATTGCTTCAACATAATCACTTGCCCCGTCATACAAAAACAATACTTTTGTAGAAGAAGTTATATTTGTTTTAACACCAGCAGATTGTGTAATATTAATTGATTTACTAACTCCACTATAAGTTGCAGTAACAGTTGTACTTCTACTTGTTGTAGTAGTTCTATTACCATAAGTAAGTTTACTACCGCTAGTAGTACCACTTAATGTACCATCTCCAGATTTACTTAAAGTTGGACTGCCATTTTCAGTTTCAGTATAAGTAGTACCAACTCCATTCCAAGTATAATTTCTAGTACGAACAGCACTACAAGTAATAGTAGAACTACCACCACTAGCAGCAATATTCATAGGACTAGCAGATATAGTTACTTGCCAAGATGTCCAACTTCCAGTAACTTTATTACCGCCATATTGCATAACATCACAATAATCAGTAACTCCATTATAATTAGCAGTAACTCTAGTTGTTCTAGCATCAGGAGATGTGTTATTACTAAAAGTTAAAGTATTACCACTTAAAACTCCAACACCACTTGTAACAGAAATAGTAGGAGTAGTACTATCAGACTCAGTGCCACCAGAACCTGCAACACCATTCCAAGTCCAAGTTCTATTTCTTGAAGCACTACTATAAATAGTTACTGAATCACCTCCTGCCCAAACTTTATAATTACTAGCACTACAACTTACAGACCAACTAGACCAACTTCCATAAACTTTAGCCCCAGCAGATTGATTAATAGTTATATCTTTAGTTATATTATCTATTGTTGCTCTAAATACAGAACTACGAGAACTAGTAGAAGTATTATTACCATAACTAACAGTAGAACTACTTAAAGAAGCTGCACCATTAACTTTACTTAATGTAGGAGCGCCACTAGCATTTTCAGTATAAGTTGTTCCTGTACCATTCCATTGCCAAGTACGACTTCTAGTAGCTGAAGTAGATAATGTAGCATTTCCACCAGCAGCAGCAATAGTTGTTACATTAGCACTTAAACTAATAGACCATGCTCCCCAACTACTATAAGTTTTAGAACCAGCATTTTGAGTTACAGTAGTATCTTTAGTTACAGAATCCATTGTAGCTCTAATAACTGTACTTCTAGCACTTGTAGAAGTATTATTATCATAACTTACTTTATTACTAGCAAAAGAACCAGCGCCACTAATTTTACTAAGAGTAGGAGTTCCAGTTCCTGTTTCAGTTCCACCACTTCCACTAACTCCGTTCCATGTCCAAGTTCTTGTTCTACTTGCAGAAGTAGTTATATTTGAACTACCTCCACTAGGAGCAACATTTCCACTATTAGAAATATTAACTGTCCATGTAGACCAAGCACTATATTGTTTAGCTCCAGCAGATTGATTAATAGTTATATCTTTAGTAGTTGAATCAATAGTAGCACGAATAACAGTTGATTTATCGCTTGTACTAGTATTATTTCCATAAGTAACTTTAGGATTAACCCAACTACCATCACCATTAATTTTACTTAATGTTGGAGAACCGTTTCCAGTTTCTGTACCACCAGAACCGGCAACACCATTCCATGTATAACTTCTAGTTCTACTAGCACTAGTTGATATAGTAGCAGTACCACCTGTTGCACCAATACTAGTTTTATCAGCACTAATATTAACAGTCCAAGCAGACCAATTACCATAAACTTTAGCACCAGCAGATTGTGTTATAGTAATAGACTTAGAAACACTATTGCTAGTAGCAGTAATAGTTATACTACGACTATTTGTTGTAGTATTATTACTAGCAGTAACAGTTTTACCACTTAAAGTAAATCCACCAGCACTACCACTAAGTGTAGGTGTAGCAGTTTCTGTATCAGTATGTGTAGTACCAACTCCATTCCAAGTCCAAGTACGAGAACGACTAGCATTAGTAGTTATCGTAGATGAACCACCACTTGCAGCTATCGTTTGCGTGCTTGCCGAGATAGAAACAGTCCAAGCAGACCACGCTGAATACACTTTTGCGCCTGCCTGCTGCGTTATCGTAACCGTTTTGGACAATCCTACATAACTAGCTGTAAGTGTCGCTGAACGGGCTGAAACGCTTTCATTTGATGTAAATTTTATTTGATTTCCACTAAGACTAGCACTACCACTAATACTAAGAGTAGGAGTAGCAGTTTCACTATAAACAGTACCAGTGTTATTCCATTTATAAGTTCTACGGGCAACATTAGCTGTAACTGTTCTAGTGCCACCTTTAGCTTCAACACTAGTTCCATCAGTTTGTAAATCTAGTACCCAATCAGTATAAACTTTAGCACCAGCAGCTTGATTTAAAGCGCCACTAACTTCTTTAGTTTGACTATTTTCTAAAGCAAATACAACAGTTAAAGTACCATTTTTAGTATTAGTAGATTCATTATTAGGTATAGTTAATACATTATTACTTATACTACCTAAAGTAGTAGAACTAGTAAAGCTAGCAGTAAGATTAACAACAGTTTCAATCCAAGTTCCAGCATAAGTAGAACCCTTGGTTATACTCCCCGTGGAGGATGCATAGTCAGTTCTCTTATATCCACTTTTAACAGAACTAGTAGGAAGTTTTAAATCATAACTTCCACCAGTATTAACTATACTACTATCAACTACTGTTAATGTACTAGTATTATATATACTAGCTTTACTACCTTCAAATGTAACAGTATAACTATCTTTAGCTTCTGTATCATCAATTAATACAACTAACTTACCATTAGTTATAACTCCTTTTTCTATTCCATCAAATAAAACTTTAACTCCATCAGTAGGAAAAGTAACAGTATAAGAAATAAATCTTTGTTCCCATTCTAATTCTACATTATGAGCTATAGGTAAATAACCACTATTACCACTAATAGTTTGATATTTATAATGTTCAGCAGTAATATTAGCAGTATAATCAGTTTTAATAGGAATAGTAAATACAAATTTAGTATTGTTTTCACTTATAACAGGAGTATAACCATTAATAGTAACAGTTCCGGAAACATTTAATTTAAAAGTAATAGTAACATCTGTATTCTCTGGATAAACAAGTTTAGAACCTTGATATATTTCAAATACATCTATACTACCAAGTTTAATATCATGTATTCCAATATCTCCTTGATATATAGCCATAATTTAAGCGTCTGATTTAACTATATAAGTAGTATTGTTATCTTTTTGCGCAATAGCTGCATATTGAATAGCAGTACCAACCCATATTTTAGGATTAACTATTGGCTCAACAGTAAGAGCAGATAATCTATAAAGAGTTTGGTCAACTATTTGAATAGTATTATAAGTATAAGCTCCTGTGTTATCAATAGTAACATGTCCTATATATGTATCTGCATCCCATACTATTACAATTACACTACCACTAACTCTAACACTATATTTTCCATTATCATCATAAAATATAGAATTAGGTTTATTAATGGCAGAAGTAAATCCATTAAAATTAGTAAATATAGAATTTATAGCAGTTAATACTTCTCCTTCAGTAGCACTATTAAGTATTTTAGTAATTATAGCTCCAATATTATAATTATTAACAAGAGAAAGACTACCTATAGCTACAAAAGTATTAATACTTTTTGTTTCTTCACCACCAACTCTAGCTATACCTTTATCCCAACTTAAATCGATTTTATTAATTCCATCATTAGAAAAATAAGTAATTGTGGCACTAATATCATTATTGCCTATAACAATTCTATCAAAATTAACTCTACTATTATTATTATCAACAGCAATAATACTTCCACCTTTTAATAATATTTCTTTGACTTCATCAAAAGTTTTATCACAAGTAAATTCTTTTTGCCCACTAGTATATATTCCATTAGGAACAGTTATAACTACACCATAAACAGGAATAAATCCTTCAGGAGTATCTTTTCTTTCATATAATTGTTGATTAATATCTTGCATAATTTTATAAACTTTAAATGGTGGCACTTATTCAGTACCACCATAATTAATATTAAGTTGTTTTCTTTTTAATAACAAATTCATAACCATCAGGAATTAAAGCTTTAATAGCATCAGCAATAGCTTTATCAACTTCAGCTTTAGTATAAGTATTTTCTACTGTTGGCACATTATCAAACTTATTATTAATTTCTTCTTTAGTATAAACATTATTACCAAGTTCAGTAATTTGATTAGGTAAAGTTTCATCAAGTTTAACTTTATCAGCAGCAGACATAACCCCAGCTACTGAAGTAGTAGCAATAGGTATATCTACATGTTTATGAGATTGTGCCGTATAATGGTCATCTTGGTCAGTTACAAATTCTTTACGATAATAATGGTATTTTAATTGTACATAGTTTGCGTATGCTTGACCAAATTCTATGGTATCTACAACAGTATTTGGTAAACTATTAGCTATCGCAGTAGTTTTTCTACCTTTACCACCATCATAAGCAGTACCTGTAACTTCACCTAAAGCTAAAGTTTCAGATATAACTGCATATTTAGTTCCAGACCAACGATAAGTTTTACCACTATATTCAGTATCTTCACTTATATCAACATAAATTTTACCTTTTTCAGGAGTATAATACACAGGAGCATCTTCTATATATTTTTCAGCAAAATGAGTTTCATCAACATAATATCCTTCAAGAACATCATCAACATAACTAGGTAATTGACTTGCTGGGACTTTACCATCTCCATCAAGACTAGCAATACCATTTGCTACACCACGTTTAGCTTCAATAGCTTCATTACAGAATTGAATAATCTTCTCTTTAATAATAGGATAATTATCTATATTACTAAGGATATGTTCAACTGTAGATTCAACCTTATTCTCAATAACAACTTTAAGATTAGGATGATTATCAATATTATCAAAGATATTTTCTATATTACCTTTAATAACATTAAATAGTTCAGTAAAATTATTAATATGTTCAAATATATAAGTAACTCTAGCTTCTACTTTAGTTTCAATAAGATTCTTAAGAATAGGAAATCTATCAATATTATTAAAAATATAATCAACTCTGCTATTTACAGCATTATTAATACAAGTAACAAGAGCAGGATAGTTATTAATATTAGCAAATATATTCTTAACACAATTACAAACTAAATCAGAAAGAATACCAATAAGTTCAGGATAATTATTAATATTATTAAATATATAATCAACACGTTCATTAATATTATTCTGTATAGCTTCTTGTAATTCCGGATATTGACCAATATTTTTAAATATATCAACTACTTTATTAACAGTATTAGTAATAATAAGATTCTTAATTGCAGGATAATTATCAATATTATTAAATATGTTGCCAATAGTAGTTTCTACATGAGCATTAATAGCATTAATTATGAATTGATTAAGAGCAGGATAAGAAGAAATATTATTAAAGATAGATTCAGTCCATTGTTTAATATATTGATTAAATATTTCTTTAAGCTCAGGATATTCATTAATATTATTAAATATATCTCTAATAATAATAGGCAAACTTTCAACTGTACTATTCTTAATAATTTCAACTAGTTTAGGATAATTATTAATATTATTAAACACATTAATAACAAAATCGTTAATGAAACCAGTAATAATATCAAGAAAGTCTTTATAATCACCTATATTAGTAAATATCTCTTCAAGTGCTTCTGCTAAATCTTTAATAACAGTATCAAAAGACCATCCCTCCCAATTATCAGAATTAGTCCAAGCAGCATCACTAATATCATCACTATTATATCGTTGTGTCCAATTAATATTAATTGCATCACGATAAGTAATAATATATCCTTTACGACGATAAATTTTATCAAGTTTATTAACAGTATTAGCAAAAGTACCTTCCCAAGTTAAATAAATACTATTACAAGCAGCAAGTATTCTATCAAGTCTAGTACCAGTTAAACCATCAAATACAGCTTGTATAACAGTTAAAGGATATATACTATATCTAGTATCATTTTCTTCACAATACTTATCTAGTATATGAATTGGCATATTGCCCTCTTTATCACATTGAACTTTACTAGGGTCAAAAGATTGACAATTAGTACCAACAAAAACATTCTCTTCTTCAGCCATAATTACCACGGATTAGAAACACGTTTAATATAATGTAAAGCAATAGTAGGCATAAGTTTATTAATAGCAAGATAATCACCTGTCCATCTATTACCACTTATTTGACTCCAAGTCATTTCACCATTATTACTAATATTAGGTCCAGTCATATACCAATTAGTAGAACGATTAATACCAAAATTATCAAGTCTATTTCTATCAGTGCCATAAGGATAGCCATTTTTAACATCCCCATCTAAATCACCTGATACAAATCGCCAGTTACTAGGTGTTATAACATGGTGATTATTATCACCAGATTTAGATTTTCCAACAGCAACAGCGTGTTGATGAAGAGGTAAATCAGTACCACCAATATAAAACGTATATGCACTTACATTACGACCCGGAGCAGCAGGGTCATATGTATCTTTAATATTTTCAAGAACAGTTTTCCAATCAAGATTTCCTTGTTTAGGATTATTATAAATATTAATACCATTAGGTATATAACCCATAACAAAACGTCCTTGTGCAGCAGTATAAACTTCCCAACCATTAGGAGGAGTTGAAGTATCCCAAAGCATAATAGAGCCAATAGGAACAACGGCAGCAATCCAAGCTTGAATTTGGCTAGCAGCAACTCCACCGCCACTTTCTCCGCTTCCACCACCTTGTCCAAATCCTTCTCCAACTAGTTTATTTTTAATATCAGTATAAAGAGAATTAAAATCTACATCAAGTCTACTAGGTTTAGTTTCACTATCTGCAAATTTATTCATAACAAGATATTTACCTGTTCTAGCTTCACCAAGTTGAGTAACAGACATGACATTATGAGTGCCATCTCCACCAGAACCACCACCTCCTTCAAGACCAGCAATAATATCATTAATTTCTTGCTTAGTATAATAATTATTAAGTATAGAATTAATAATATTACGTACTTCTTCTTCGGTTAGTCCACCACCGCCAGAACCTCCACCGGCAGCATTAATAGTAATAGTACCATCATCATTTTCAACAAAAGTAATATTAGTACCAGCTTTAATCTTATTTTTAAACATTGATACATAATTACTTTCAAAATACTGTTTATACGCATTACTTATATTACTACCACTTTGATTTATTTTATTAAGAATTTCTTCAATTTTATTATTAATATATTGCTCAAGATTATTAATACTACCTTCTACACTACTATTTAAATCTCCAATCTTATTATAAATATCTTCAAATTTAGCATTATATTCAGTAATAAGATTATTAATTCTAGTATTAATATCAATTATATCTTGTTGTAATTCAGATATTTGTTGGTCATGAATTTCAAGATGGTCATTAATCTTTTTAAGTTCTGCAAGAAGCCAAGCATAAAACTTTTCCATCTCTTCTCTTAACTTCTCTAAGAAAGCTTCAAATTCAGCACGAGTAAGATATACAGATAAATCAAAACCCATACTTACCCATTTTTCACCATCCCAAAACCAATAAAAATCATTAGTATAAGCTCCACCCCAACCAACAATTTCAACTTGTTTATTATCTTCACCTAAATCAAGAGGATGATAAAGTATTTGACCAACAGCCCAATTTCCATCAAGAGATATAGATTCTTTATCAAACATATCTTCTTGACGATAATTACTAAGAAGTCTACATTGATTTAATTTAACTGCACCATCATACATTCTACCACCTCTCCAAAGAATAATACTATTATCTGGAAGTTCAATAGTTTGTCCAGCTAAACAATAATCATATTGAAGTATATAAATAGTATTAGGCTCGTTAATCATATCTTGAGTAAGAGTATTAACACCACTAATCATATTCTTACGAAGATATTTACGAGCCTTTCCACTATAATCATTTGTATTATAGTCTTTATCTGCAAATTTAAGAAGATTATCAACAACTGTTAAATCTTCTTCATCAGCTGCATTAGTAATCTGTAAAGCAGTAAACATTTGTTTAACAGATTCACTAAGCATTTCAGGAGTAATCTGACCTTCAAGTATTTGAACAGCATTATCTTCAAAATACTGTTTAAGTACTTGTGCCATATAATTAACTACAACATTACGACGAAGATAATTATCTTGAATATTAATACCAAATTCATCAGCAACTGCACGTTCAGCAATAGCTCTTGGAAACATACCACTAAACGATTCTACAAATTTAGAACCAATTTCAGAATCAGCTTCAAGATGCCATTTCTTTGCATTAGTAACAGGAGTTATTTCATCAAGAATATAACTCTTTTTAGTTTCAATAACATAAACTTCACAACCTACTCCAATCTGTTCCCAAGTAAGAGCATCTCTATCTTCCATTGTAGATACTACAATTCTAGCAGCTTTAAGACCTCTTTGAACAACAGCAATAAGTTCTAGTATTTCTTTCTTGAAAGTTTCATAATCAATAACTAAATCTTCTCGAAGTTTAGCAATAGGCTGCCAATATTCTTCATTAGATAAAGGAATACCAGCAGGAACAGCTTTACGAGATATATAGCTAGCATAGAAACCGTCATGAACTATACATAGTCTTTCATAAGGTCTATCATTCCATTGACCATTACAAGTAAGGCTAACTTTACCAAGTTCTTCTTCTATTGTTTTCATACGTTCTCTAGGTTTACTAAATTCATAGTGTAGACCCCCCGTAGAGGATGGAACACATTCACATTATTCATTATCATAATCAACATCGCTAAGACTATAAGTTTCATTATATTCTTTGCCTTCTTCTTTCTTCTCCCAAAGTTTACCAGTTTCAGGGTCAACATAAAATTTAGGAGCATCTCCACAACTAACTATTGCATGAATTTTACCTTCTTCATCAACAGGAAGCGTAATAGAACCACTATACTGAACTTGTTCACTACCTTCATAAATAATATTAAGTTGACCTTTAATATATTTAAGAAGAGTTTCAGCAAGTTTATCTTGACCAAGTTGATATGCCGCCATAGCAGATTGAAACATATTCCAACAAGTAACAATATTTCTATTATTACCTTTACAAGTAGCAGAACAATCATTAAGCATATCAAGTCCATATTGTGCCATAAGAACTAATAGTTTATGATAAACACAAACATATTTGCTAGGAACAGTCATATAAACATATTGAGGATTAATCTCAACTTGTTCAGTTCCATCAGCTTTTACATAGACACCATTAACATAATTATCATCTATTTGTTCATTCATTCTATCATCAAGTTATTGTATGAATTAATAATTGATTTTTGTTGCTCATCAGAAAGCAATTCTAAGGCTTCTAGTGCTTGAATTAAAATTTGCCCTTGTGTTAGTTTGCACCAATTTTTTTCGTTCAATGGGAAGCCTAATTCTGCTATTCTCACCTGTTTTTCAGCCATGCTTGCAATACGCAATTGCATCTCTTTAGATAGCTGTTTTGGATTATTAATATAACCTCTTATCATAATACCATCTTATTTAAATGCCTTATTAATAATATAAGCAGTATAATCATTAACTCTAATATCAATACGTTTATTAAACGCAAGAATACGTTGATTAGAATTAAGATTTTTATTATAGACAATATTTATAATATCAATATAAATATCTTCTTTCCATTCTTCTTTCATATAATGACTAAGATAATCTTCATCTCCACGATACATATTAAGTTTAGAATAAGTATCGTAATAAACACTATTAACTAAGTGTCTAGCATTATATTCTATTTGGTCACGATTACTATCGATATTATTAGTAATAATAGTTGAAGCAACAAATTTTGTACATTCTGATGCCGCATTATTTATAGCAATAGAAATAACAGCTTTAGATTTTTCTCTATCTTTTTCAATAATATCTCTAGTAACTATATTAAGAAGTTTGGCAATATCATCTAAAGGATTTCTTTTGTTATTATCAATTATCTTATTAATTATAAGATAAATAACAATAACAATACCGGGAATAAGACCTTGTTCAAAGGCATTTTGAATTAATTCCATTTTTATAGATACAAGAATAGGGACTATCAGTATCAACACTAATGCTAATACCAATAGCCCCTATTCGATTAATATTACTTAATATTTACCTAATCGAGTCGGGTAATAGGTTATGCTTTTTCTTCAGTAGCAATAGCTTTAAGGATAGTTTCAACAGTTGTAATAGCAGCAGCTCCAGTAGGGAATGCTATTTGTACAATCTGATGAACAACTTCATCTCTAGTTTTCATTTCACGTGGAACAGCAAAACGAAGAGTAAAGATAGTATATCCAGCATCTGCACTATCAGGTTGCTTCAAAGGATTAATAGGATATGCAGGATACAGTTCAGTATAAGTATCACGGTAAGTATATTCAATACCTGCATCAGCAGCAGCCTTATTAGCTAAATCAGTAATATAAGCAGCGTCACCATAAGCAGGTAAACCGTGAGCTGTAACTGTAACAGCTATATCCATTAATTCATCAGCTCCAAGAATTTCATAATCAATACCTTTAGACTCAGCAGTTAGAGTGATTTTAGCATCAGCAACAGATGCTTTAATACCATGTCCAACAGTATTATTATTAATTTGGTTAGCTAATTTCTTTGCTACATCATTAGCAGTAGGATTAAGACCAGTATGAATGGTAGCAGTCCAACGATTACGTTCATTGAACTTTAATCCTTTTTTCACAATCATGATAGAATAATCAGAATAAGCATTTACATCTCCGATAGTAAGATTAGCAGAGAAAGTAGTAGCAGCTTGATAAACACCTTTAACAAAAGTAAGATGTTTCTTATAAGCTGGAAGAACTACTGGGCCATTTGCTTCACGACCAAGATTAATGTAAAACTTATCGGTAATCTTAGTACCGTCAGCGTCAATAGTTTCCTTGCCATTAGCAAGATAAGTAAAAGCAACCGCTCCAGCAGCAAGAGGTAAGCTCGCTCCATAAGCGACATTGCCCGCTAACAAAAACTGTCTCATTTTTAATTTAATTTAGAGTTTAACTTTGTTTATCAGCTCCATTAGAAGTAGCACCAATACTAGCAAGATAAATCTGTACTGCACGCATAACTATTTCCATATGTAAATAAGGAGGTAAATCACAATTAACCCAATCTTCTTCTCTATCTTCATCAAACTTAACTTTAGCAGGTTCTTTGATATAAAGATATTTAACTAATTGAGGTTTAACTGTATTATTACGTCCAGTATATATATCAACATTGATACCAGATTCATCTCCAAATATAGTAACTATCGGAGCATCTTTCGCAGCACGATTACAGAAATCTCTTAGCGTTTGACCTAAATCTTCAGCTTCAATAATTCTACAATCATAAATTGTCTTGCCATTATAACTAACTTGAAAGCCTGTATATAGCATTATTCCGTCGCTATCAATATTAATTTTATAAGGGTCAACTTCTGTTCCACCACCTGTAATATCTCCGCCGTTAACAGTACCCGCTGTGTATAAAGTTCTAAGAGCATTAACAGGACTAATAGAAGCATTTTGTCGAGCAACCTTATCATTATAAGGAACAGGTCCAACGTTTTCTACTATTACATTTCTAGCTTTTTCAATTATAGCAGCATTAAGACAAATATCTATATCTTCCATGAGAATAGCACGAACGGTCTGCATACCCATCTGTTGTGCCAGTTCTCTGAACGTCACGTGCATCTCCCTAATGTTCATAATCAAATGTTTTTAAGTTTATTTTTATAAGCACTAACAAGAGCACTATTGGTAGGATTCTTAAACCATGTAACAGCTTCCTTAACATTAGCACCAATGAACTCACCATCAGGAGTAGTAATATTCTGATTATGAATTGCTCTGATAAATTCTCCACGAGAAATAAGAACCTCAATTAAAGATTTAATAGTAATATCCTTATCATTGCAAAGTTTATTAAACTTAGCAGGTTCATTTGTACTAAATTTATCAAGATGAGTTTGTTTATCGACAGTATCCATAGCCATACCGTTAGGAATATTAATATTATTGGCAACACAGTATTGAATAAATACAGCATCAAACAAATCACTATTCGTGAGAAGTTTAACATAATTGCCTTTAGCCGAATTAATTTCCTGACGATGTTTAGCAAGACGCTCAGCTTCTCTTTGGTCATCTTTAAAATAAAATCTAATAGATGGGTCAGAATTAATAAGAGCAATATCTTTAGCTACATCTTTATATAATAAACAATGACGATAAATTAGATAATCATCAAGAACAATAGGATAACCATATTTATACTTTTCACTTTCAAGAAGATTTAACTTAGTAATCTTAGCTTCAAGAGCTTCTCTAAGTTCTTTAACTCCTTTACGGTCACTATTCATATAAGCAGTTTCAATAGCTTCTTCTTCGGCTCTAAAACGAAGATAATCTCGTTTACGATTCCAAAAGAAAGAAATATCAAAAGTCTTACCTAGTTCATCAACTGAAACACTAATATTATTAAGATAAGCCTTAACCCGTGAAATAAAGTTTTCATTATTAGGAGCAAGACCAATTAAAGCAGGAAAATAAGATTCAATCTCACCTTTATTAGAAGAAAGAGTACGAGAACTACGAACACAACTACCAATCTTATCCATTCGTTTAGGTAATGTTTTATCATTAACTCTACGATATAATGAATAATTAGTAACTAAATTAATAGTAATAGTTCGTTTTTCAGTATAAGGTTCATCAAGACTTTCATCTCTAAATCCTACTGTATTAGCAGGCTGTTTATCTACTCCATCCTCTACGGGGGGCATAACCTGTTTATCTGTATTTATATTAGAAGCAGCAGGAGTATTTTCTCCTGCTTTATTAGCTTCATTTACTTTGTTAAAATCCATATCTTAAATAGCTTCTTTTAAATGATTATAATACACATTTCAATAAGAACATCTTAGTAGTGTTATCTACCTGCAAACCAATAGAGCCTTTAACTTCATAACGAGCCATATCAATTTCAGTAGCTGCATGATTAGTATTAGGCAATCCCCAGCAAGCAGGAATATCAGTCATACCTTCGATAACTTTAGCTTTATAAGCCTGTCCTTTTTGACGTACTATACGAACATTCTGATTACCTTTATAATTACTCATATCAACCAAAGCAGCTTGATGAGAAGTAATAGGCAAGCCAGTAGTAGGATGAATCATACCATTTTGCTTAGCAGCTTCAGCATCAGTACCCTTATCGAAATAAGCATTATGAATAACAGTAATGATATATCCATCTGGAGTTTTATACTTATTAAAGTAACGTCCATAAGAAAGACCATCACCATTATCTTGAATCATCTTTTCACCAAGAGGAGTAATAAATCCGTTTTCTTTAGCATCAGTTCTGATAGCCATTTCAAAGTCACGAATAAATCCTTTACCGCCCATAAGAGCTACATTCTTATCACCATCTTGAGTATCACGGTCAAGAACATCGCCGATTGTACGTTCAAGTTTGTTAAGAGTCAGAACTTCACCATAAGTATCGTAGTTAGATTCACGACAAATTTCTAACATACCAGCAGTACGAGGAATAGGTTTACCATTATCATGGTCTTTCAAAGGAATAGTACCATCAGGTAAACGGTTATATTCAGACTTCCACAAACGTTCTTCGTTCATTACTCTCATGTGCAAGTTGAACTGTCGCATCTCTTCGTTAATCCAAAGATTAGAAGTACCACCATTATCATTTTGGAATTGATATTGAGTAACAACATTAGCAAGATTACCAGCTATTTCTTTAGAATAACGATAAAACTCAAGTTGAGAAGTCATTCCAGCAGGACCCATAGTATTGCTTCTATTACCTTTAGAATAAGATTCAGAAACAGTAGGAGCACTCATTGCCCAATACATACCTTTAGCCAACCATTGAGGGTCAACATAAGCATCAGGATTAGGAGAAGTAAGTTTCAAAAGATAAGCATAACCATAAGCAGATTCACCTAAGTCTTTCTGAATACGAACTTGAGTAACACCATCGGGAGCAGTAAGACCATGTTGTTCAATAAACCAATGAGTAGAGAAATGAACTTCAAATTCACTACCATTTTGACCGGGTTTAGTAACAGCAGTATTAAAGTAAGTTACAAAGTCTGTAAACTTCATACGACCCATAGTTTTCCAAGTCCATTGTACAGTAGCAACATCTTTAATACCACGACTACCTTGACCTTCAGTAATAAAACTTAAAGGAAAACGGTCATCATCCATACCATAATTATAAGTCAGAAAACTATTAATTTCTTCTGGCTTTTGAAGCTGAAGATAAGCGATTGATTCTTCATTAGAATAACCTCTATCTTCATAACGAGTTTGTCCAATAACACGTAATGTTTTCATCTACAAATTTACTATTATGTTAATAACCAAAACGCTCATCTTTCAGAGCATCTTTTTTACTGTCAGGTTTAGTTATTTTAATAGCTCCTTTTGTAGTTTTACGTTGACTAGCAGTAAGTTTCAACTTTTTAGCTTCTTTATCAGAAACAGCCATTTCTATCAAACTATCATAACCTTTACCTGTATATTTAAGCCAAGCTTTAAGCAGTTCTTCATCGCGTCTTTCAGCAGGAGATAACTTTATTAAATCATTTTCATAACGAGAAAGTCCTTTATCATCAACTTGATAAACATAATTGAAGAAATCTTCTGGAGTAGTAGAAATTTGTTTTCCATTACGTTCAATAATAACAGTTTCAGGAATACGATAACCAGCAATTTGTCGTTTATCAATACATTCTTTAACTCCATTCCAAAATTCCACAAGTTGTTTCTCTTCTTCTGCTTTAACTCGCATAGCTTCTTTAGCATTAGCTTCACGCATTTCGTTATCAGCTTTCTGAAGAGCTTCAAGTTCTTCTTTAGCAACATTGAAAAGTTCGTTACTATCTTTAAGATATTGAATATACTTATCAACATTACCACGACGATTAAATTCCTTAAACGCCTCACGAACAATAGCTTCTTGTTGACTTACATTATTTTCATCTACTTCAATACCGCTTCTATCTCGAAGTTCACCAAAGCCTTCAAATGAATTACCATTTGCAACATAATAATTAAGAAAATCACCAACGATAGGATAATCTTCAAATAACTTATTAACACCAGCTTGAGCAAATTCGTCACGTTTTAAATCAATAACGGATTGAATGTAACTTGCAACTCCTTGAGGAGTATTATCAAAAGCAACTGGTTTACCATCTTCTGAAGTAACAGAAACACCTACAAGTTCTTGAATCGATTTAACATCAATAGTATTTTCTTCTTTAGTATCTTCTACTTCAAATTCTTTAAGATAAGCAGCAACTTCATTTTTAGCTTTAAAGATATTACCTTTATCGTCAATAAGATTACCGTCTTTATCAACAGTATATTTATTATCTCCATCTTCGATAATAGTACCTTCTTCTAAACCGTGTTCAGCATCAGCGTCATTCGCTTTGTCATTAGGCTTACCCCCCGTGGAGGATGAAGATTGGTTATCTTTATTAGCATTAGAATTGCTATTCCCATCTCCATTACCATTATTAGTAATATCATCAATAGAATTACCATCAGCATCTAACTGCCCTGTTTTACCTGTATCAAGGTCTGTAATGTCGTCAGTAGGTTTTCCATCACCATTAGATGTTTCACCATTAAAACCAAAACTATCAAAATTAGGCATAATTCTTTGTTTTTAATTAATTACTATACCACAAATATAAACTATAATAATAATACGAGTTTTACTTGTATCGTTAAAATATGTTCACCTTTAAGCCGATTTGCCGACTAACATACTATTGCTAACTAGGATATTTATTACTGATAACCTAACCTGTCGCTTTCAGAGAAGCCGTGTATGAATCAAATTTTATCATAATGATTAATCTATCACGAAATGAATAAAGTGCTTAAAATGAGCTTAAAATGGCTCATGTGATGTAAATAAAAATGAAAATGGGCTGAACCTACTTTCACAAGCAAGTCCAGCCCTATTATGAACAAAATTTAGAAGTACAGTCGATTATTTACTTTTACTATCATAACGATTTTTATTCGTTTTTGCAATCTTGACTTTATCATCACTTTCTTTAAGTTTAACAGCTAATTCTTTTTCTTTAAGTTGTGCTTCAACAGAAGTCTTTTGAGCATCTAAACTAAGTTTACTACGTTCAAGATTAAGTCTAGCATTTTCCATACGTTCTTCAGCTTGACTCTTTTCAGCATCACTAAGACCATTATCAAAACTCATAATATTAGCATTTGCTTTCATAGCTTCAATTTGACCATCAAGATATTTTTCAACTCTAATAGTTTCTCTATCTTGTTCTGCTTTTCTATCAATCTTAGCAAGTTCAAATTCTTGACGAAGTTGTTCTGTTTGTTGAGAAACACGTTCAACATCAAGTTCATGCTCACGTTGAATATTTTGATACTTATCAATAAGTTTACTAATTTGAGCAACATTATCTCCACGTATAGCAGCATTAGCCATATCCATATTACCATTCTGAGCAGCACTAAATGCAAGTTGTTTATATTGTTCAAGTTTCTCACGTTCTTTAACAGAAGTTTTACAAGTAACAATATAGTTAGCAAATATATGACTATTAACATCAAGACTTAAATATCTAATATCGCCATCTTTAGTTTTATAAGAAGTATTAAGACCATCAATCCAAGCAAGTTTAGTATAATCCATTTCAGCTTGATAATCTCGTTCTCTCATTTTATCAAATATAAATTCAATAATAACAGAACCCATACTTCCACGAATAACTGCTTCATCAGTAACTCCTTTACCAGCACTATTAGCAATCTCACCATAACGTTGTGGAGTCATATCACATTCCATTTTAGCAGTCTGTTCAATCTCTTGAATAAGTTGTCCAAGTTCAGTAATATAATTATTCATACGACTTTCAAGATAACGAACACTTTGTGCTTTAACTAAATTAACATCATCTTCATCATCAATATAAAGCACTCCATCAGCAGCCATACGATATATAGTTTCAGCAGGTTTTTTACCAAGAAGAGATTTAGCAATCATAAGAACATTCATCTTATTTTTAGCAATAGCCATTTCTCTATGATAAGAAACTATATTACGAAATACTTGATAAGGAATAACTGTATCTACAACACTAAATCTTCCAAAACCCGGCAAAAGTTCTGCAATACCATTATAAGGAAGTTTACCATTCCTATTATAAGCAATAGGACGAGCCTTATAAGGATATATGCTTGTAGCACGAGAACCAATTCTAACGCTCTCATAAACTTGTGGACGCCACACCCATTCAATACTAATATCACCACTAGCAGGGTTAAGCTGATAAGTTTCATCAACAATTCTTGTTGTAACAAATGCTCCATCACTATATGTAAGAATACCTTCTTTTATTTCACCTCTCCAAACAGTATGCCAAACTTCAAATAAACCATTATTAGCATCACGAGCCATTATATTAGTGTTCTTAATATGTTGCAAATCATCTTTATTAAATTTACTACATATATCACCAAAATAATACATATATTTATCCCAATTTAAAAGTGCTTTATCACTAGAAGTAGTAGCACTATATTGATAATATGTATCAAGAGCTTCACGTTCTTTTTCAGAAAGATATTCATAAAATTCATCTATAATTTGCTGTTTAGTCAACATACGACGTTCAGCAAACATATCATAATCTTCTGCAAACATATTATCGTTAGGAACAGGAAAAGCATCTCTAACACTAACAACACGTTTAATTAATTGATTACCTACAACATCTCTATATGTATAACAAGCTCCAAAAGCAACAAATTCAAAATAAGCTCTAGCGTATATAGTAAAAGCATCAGTAAGGTCATCAATAACATTAATTAAATCTTGTCCTTGTGCACTAATATCATCAATAAAATTTTCATTAAATTCTTTAATAAAAGCTTCAATATCAACAGCTTGTTCAGGATTAAATTGTTCAGGATTATTACCTTCATTAACAAACTGCATATAACTTTCTTGTATCTTCTTAGCAACAGCTTGTTCAGCAAGCATCATAATTTGTTTACTAAGTTCAGCATCTCTAGCAAATACAACTTCAGGATTATTAGCTCCAACAATAAAATCATGTGGATTCTTAATATATTCACCAATATATCTTCTAATAATACCTTTCATCATATCATAATTACGCATAGTAGCTGGAAAACGAGTTAGATTCTCATCTTTCTCATTATAAGGATTAAGAGTTTTTCTATAATATTCTCTAGGAATATTGCCAAGAAGAATATTAAACTTTTCTTCTACATTAAAATCAGCTTTACAAGCAATACCAGCTTCTATAACATAATCACAGCATTTAGCATACCAATCAACTTCTTGTTTTTCAGCATAACTAACATGCTGATTAGGAAAATCAAGTCTACCAAAATTATACATATCTTTATTTGTTTAATCTTAAAACCATTGTCTATTAAAAATATCTGTTTTATCATTATCTTCTGTAACTTTCTTACGACTAGCAAGTTCTCGTTTACCTTTAATATCAATAGACTTCCAATATATACCTAAAAGTATAAGACTAGATATACGGTCAAAGTTACCTTCGGCATTAAACTTTTTAAGTTCAAGAATTGTTTGATAATCAAGAAATCTTTCAAAAACATAAATATCTTCTCCAAATTCATTCTTACCAATAACTTCATATAAGAACTCTTTAAGAAGACGAAGACCATCTAGTTTCTTAGGTCCACTACCAATATTATAACCATAACTAGTACTAACTTTTTCTTTAACAGCAGAATCCCAAACATATAAAGGTTCATAACCTAAATATTTAGTAGCTTTCCATTTACGAAAATTAGAAACAGTTTCACCACGATTTATTTCTACAAGTCCAGTACCAATACAATTATACCATTTACATAGTCGATAAAATTTTTCATCAGCTTCTTCTAGTCGTTCAGTACGTCCATAATATGCAGCACATAACTTAGGTTTAAATCCATTACGTTCTCTAGGCATTTCAATAACAAATATACTATTATGAGAATGTCTATCAGTAATTTCTTTTTTATCTTTATCAATACCAACAGGGTCATAAACTGCAACATAAGTACCTGGAAGAATACTTCTTATAAGCCTATCGCCAATATATGTTTCTTCATATTCTGGAGCAAACCAAACTCTTATACAACCATGAGGGTCTTCGTTACCACGTCTAGGAACTCCTTGAATATAATCATAAGTTTTTATATCAGGATTTTCAATTCTTATACGGGCATTAGATTTAAAATAAATCTTTTTACTTCCATCTTCAAATAACTCACCATCAGTATAAAACTTATAACTATTATCAACTCTAAGTTTATCTTCAAACTTATTAAGAGCTTCACTACTAAATATATTTTCACTAGCACTACTAAAAGATTCAACAGGAAATAAAGCACGTTGACCAAGATAATTAAGATATTCTGCAAAAGTTTTAG
>ERZ780059.63-NODE-63-length-37078-cov-5.5018_pt1 | contig 37078 bp, 30 predicted proteins | sample MGYA00511578_ERZ780059 | MGnify/ENA primary metagenome ERZ780059 (study PRJEB29588, sample SAMEA2148558) | human gut metagenome | biome: human gut; feature: human-associated habitat; material: faeces | place: Denmark | collected 2008/2010 ...
GGAAAAAACAACAGGTCAAATTTTAAAAAGCTCTTGTTCTTTCAATGAAAACGTCCTGTTCTTTTTTTTAAAGACCTTGTTCTTTTCGGAAAAGAACAGGATCTTTTAAGGGTTAGTAACGTGTATGCCGGAAGGTTAGTAACGTGCCACCCCACACGTTACTAATGTGTGGGGTGTAAGATTAGTAATGTTACAGATGAATGATATATATCTTAAGTAGAATATAAATGGCAAAATCAGTAAAAGCAAACTATCTGTTTAATTTGATAAACTCTGCTTCTCAACTTTTATTTCCTCTCATTACTTTTCCTTATGCTTCTCGCATTATGATGGCAGATGGCATAGGACAAGTGAACTTTTTTCAATCCATTATCTCTTATATTAGTTTATTTACTTGTCTTGGTATTCCAATGTACGCCATGCGTGAGGTAGCAAAGGTGCGTGATAATGGGAAGAAAATGACTCAGATTGCAGTAGAGATCCTTTTACTTCATGCCTTTTTGTCCTTATTAGGATATGTGGTAGTTGCTATTGTTTGCATGATAGTACCCCAGGTGCAGACAAATGTTCCTTTATTCTTGATATTAAGTGTGACTATTTTCTTTACAGCGATAGGTTGTGAATGGTTCTATCAAGGAATAGAAGATTTTAAATATGTAGCTGTTCGTGGACTGATTGTTAAAAGTGTATCAATAGTCTTGCTTTTTCTTTTAGTGAAAACAAAGGAAGATATATTATGGTATGGCATTTATACGGTTTTAGGTACGTTGGGTGGCAATGTGTTTAATTTTATTCGTTTACGAAAATATCTGTATCGAAATGTGGTTCATTTTTCTACTCTACACCCTTTTAGACATCTAAAACCTGCATTGCAAATTTTTGTGTTTAATGTGATAGTCAGCATTTATCTTCAGTTGAATAATGTATTGTTGGGTTTTATGAAAGATGCGGAAGCTGTGGGCTATTTTACGGCAGCGACTAAAATAATGATTATTACAATGAGTGTTTCCGGTGCATTAGGGACAGTGATGATTCCTCGTACTTCCAATTTGATAGCAGAAGGTAAAATGAATGAGTTTAAATTGTTAATTCAAAAATCGTATGATTTTATTTTGGCTATTACTATGCCTCTGACAGTAGGACTGATATTTATTAGTAAGAGTGCCATATTATTGTTGAGTGGTGATGGTTTTGTTCCTGCTATATTGACTTCTCAAATCGTGGCATTTAATATTTTGATGGTGGGTATATCAGGAGTAATGGGGTTACAGGTGCTTTATCCGATGGGTAAGATAAATATTGTCATTATTTGCACAGGTATCGGTGCAGTCATAAATGTACTTTTAAATGTATGGTTGATACCCAAGTATGGACATAATGGTACGGCAGTGGCTTATATGTTGGCTGAAGTGGCGGTGACGGTCTCTATGTTTCTTATCGGAAGGAAATATATTCCTATTAGTTTCTTGAAGAAGGAACATTTGCATTATGTGATGGGAAGTGTAGTAATGGGGTGTGTTTTATATTTTATTAAAATGTTGGGGCTTAGTCATGTTCTGACATTTGTTGTCATGTTGGTTTCAGGAATGACTGCTTATTTAATGGTATTATTTTATAAAAAAGATTCTATAGGTTTAATGTTGTGGACTATGATCATATCAAAATTAAGATAAGTTGTGAGATGAAAAATGGATATGTTTGGGAAATTCGTACACGAATACTTTTTTATATTGCATTATGTATTGCATTGGTGTTTATGATGCAACATTCGGTTACGTGGAAACTTCCGGATTTTATAGAGCTTCTTTTAAAATACATTGTTCTCTTGCTTTCATTAATACGATTTATGGCTGTTTTACCCTTATATACGAAAAAGGAGGTATTGTTTATTCTCTTTTTTTTCCCAATAATAGGTTTGATTGGAGTAAAAACTGGAAACCTGAACTATGTATTTCTTCCTTTCATTTTTGGACTTATAGCTAAAGGGTTGTATTTGAAAGACATCATTAAATGCTATTTCGTTTTTTGTTGGATATTGATTGTTGGTACTTTTTTATGTTGCCATATGGGATTGTTGGAAAATATGGTTTCGTTTCGTGAGGAAAAGGTTCGCAATTCTTTTGGGTTTATTTATGCTACAGATTTCGCTGCTCATATTTTTTATTTGGTGTTAATGTATTTCTATCTTAGATCAGGTAAACTTAACCTAATAGAAATCATGCTTTTTTTGTATTCATCTTTTTTTATTGCAAATCAATGTGACGCTAGGTTAGATTCAATATGTATAATAATGATAGTATTTTTTTCAATATATATCAATTTAACAAAAGGGCGTGATTGTTATTTCTCTGGTTATAAATATATTTTCCCGCTATGTGCGTTGTTGATAATTTTTCTTACATATTTATATTCTACAGGGGATGATTTTATTCTATTGATTAATTTCTTTTTATCTGGAAGATTAGCATTGGGGTTTGATGCTCTTATGTCCAAAGGAATACCACTATTGGGACAGAAATATATTCAGTATGGTGCAGGTAGTGGGATATATTATAATTTTATAGATAGTTCGTATTTGGTGCTACTAATAATTTATGGTATCATTCTTTTTTTATTAGTTATGTATGTGTATGTGCGTATTTGTTCACATTGTATATCGATAAGGAATCGTGTGCTTTTGTATGTCCTATTTATGATAGCAATAAATAGTATGATAGAACAGCATTTTATGGAATTTGCTTATAATCCTTTTTATATGGCATTTTCTGCAAAGTTAATAAAGTCAACGTAGAAAATCTTTAAATACAAATTTGTCTTTATCTAGTTTATTAAAAATGAATAGTCATAAAGAAACATCGAAAATAAATGTATAGAAGATGTAGTGACTATTTTACTGTGGTAAATATTTACATTTTATAAATGAAGTCAATATGAAGAAAATACATATTTTATTCGCACCTCAGTCCTTGGGGCAACATAATGCTTGGTCAAAAGCGCCAAGAGATGTTACTGCAATATTAAAAAGGAATGGATATGAGACTCTGCGTATTATGACGAGTGATAAGTTTCCTTTTATAGTTAAGCAACTTTATAATTTGTGGAAAATATCTTTGGCCTTTCTGAAGATAAAATCTGGAAGTACTTGTTTCATTCAATATCCATTTGATGCTTATATAAAATATGTTTTATTTCTTTTGAAAAAGAATGATATAAGAACTCAAATATTAATTCATGATATTCATTCATGTAGATTCCATGGTGAATTGAGTTCTAAAGAATATAAAATATTTGATTCTTTTGATAAAATAATAGTTCATACAAAAGCTATGAAAACTTTATTGGTAAAACATGGAATATCAGTCGATAAAATTGAAGTTCTTTATTTGTTTGACTATCTTGTAGCTAGTAATTCCATATTGAAAGATGAAGATTATTTTTCTATTTGTTTCGCAGGTAATCTGAAAAAGTCTATGTTCTTAAAGAAAATGAATCAATTAAAAAATGTTTATACAAAGTACTATCTATATGGGAATTTTGATACAGAATTGGTTGAGTCTGAATCCTTTATATATGGTGGACGTTTTGATCCTGACAATATTAGTAATATAAAGGGGAAATGGGGACTTGTATGGGATGGAGATGGATTGAATAAATGTAGTGGATCAATGGGAGAATATTTGAAAATAAACGCATCTCATAAAGCTTCATTATACTTGGCATCACAAAAACCGCTAATAGTATGGAACCAGTCAGCATTGGCTAATTTTGTTGAAGATAATAAACTAGGAATAACGATTGATTCATTAGAAGATATAGAAAAAGAATTGTTGGAGTTGTCGGAACAGCAAATGGATGAAATAGAATGCAATGTGTTACATTTTGCGAAGAAGATAACTTCAGGGGATATGCTTTCATCAATTCTTAAAAACATTAATTGACTTATATTCATTGAAATCTTCTAAAAGAAAATGATTCGAAATAGTTAGATTTCATTTCAAATAATTTCTAAATGAAAAGAGTACTTATTGTTGCCACTACTTCTTATGCAGGTATGGGACCTTATGTTAGTGGTATTGTGAATACTTTCTTGCCTAATGATGACGTCTATTATTTTTTTCATGATTACGATGATCTTTTTTTTAGGAAGAATGTGAAAGAAGAACTTCATTCGCGTAGTACATTTTATAAGTTGGCTAATTCTATATGGAATAAGTTATATGACCTTATCTTTGGACATTGGGTCTATGAAAAGGATATATTAGATTTATGTCATGAGAAAAGGATTGAACTTATACATTTTATTAATGGTTGCGGATCATGTTCTTTTAATCGTAAACTAGAAAGTATGGGGATAAAGGTACTTGGTACAGTACATGATCTGTATCCTCATGAAGTAAAGAAAGCTCCACACAAAATGCTTCGTCATAGGGTTAGTGTGCGCCGACTGCAGGCTGCAATTTGGGAGTGTCATAATCTCTTGACCAACAGTAAAAGCCAATATGTGGAACTACAGAAACTTTTTCCCGACAAAAATCTATTTTATCATGAATTCCCATCCTTAGTATCAAAGGATGTAAAAAATGGCAAGGACATTCCTATAGAATTGAGAAATGTAAGACTACCTTATATATTATTTTTTGGACGTATAGAAGAATATAAAGGAATAACTCTTCTTTATAAGGCGTTTACAGAAGTTCCCGAATTGTATAACAATTATCTATTAGTAATTGCCGGCAATGGTACGTTGCCATTTGAGCGAGCTGTAGGCGAAATAAATGTTATAATGATAAATCGTTATATTAAAGATACGGAAATACGATATATGTATGAACAAGCAGCCTGTGTAGTTTATCCTTATATTTCTGCTACTCAAAGTGGTGTCCTATCTTTAGCATTTTATTTCCGTACGCCGACACTTACAAGCGATGTACCTTTTTTTCGTAGTATTATTGAATCGGCAGGGGCAGGTATGCTGTTCAAAGCGGGGGATCTTGAAAACTTGAAGCAAAAACTTCTTTTATTGTTGTCCTCAGATACTTCGAATTTGAAAATTTGTGAAGCAGAATACTACGATAAAAACTATAATGATAAAGCCATACGAGAGCAACTTCTAACAATTTATGATAGTATAAATAAAAAATAATATTGGATTGAAACAAGAAGTATGAAGTCGTAAAATATTAATGTTTAAAGGGCGAGTTAATGAAAGAGCAATATAATAATGTCGTAAAAGACACTATGAGTCTGTCAAGCGGGTTCTGTAAGGAAGGGAGGGAGAAAGTCCCTCTTCTTACTCAACCAGATAGTTACTGTAATCAATAATCATTTTATAAATATATGCAAGCAATTATTTTAGCAGCCGGTATGGGCAAACGTCTTGGTGAATATACAAAAAACTGTACGAAATGTATGGTACCAGTGAATGGTGTCACACTGATTGATCGTTTGCTTGGACAGCTGAGTAAATTAGGGTTAAATCGTATTGTTATAGTAGTGGGTTATAAGGGTAAAGAACTTATAGACTATGTCGGAAAAGAATACATGGGATTAAAGATAGAGTATATAAAAAACCCTATATATGATAGAACTAATAACATTTACTCGTTGGCACTAGCGAAACAACATTTACAAGAAGATGATTCATTACTTATTGAGAGTGACCTTATTTATGATGATGGAATCTTTGATCTTCTTATTAATAACCCACATCCAAATCTTGCACTTGTTGCTAAATATGAAACTTGGATGGATGGAACTATGGTACGCATTGATGAAGATAATAACATAGTGAATTTTGTTCCTAAAGAAGCTTTCAAGTATAGTGATATAAAGGATTATTATAAGACTGTGAATATATATAAATTCTCTAAAGAGTTCGCGGAAAAAAAATATGTCCCTTTTCTTGAAGCTTATACAAAAGCCGTGGGTAACAATGAATATTATGAGAATGTTCTTCGTATCATATCTTTTGTCGATAGTCATGATTTAAAAGCATTGCCTATAACCAACGAAAAATGGTATGAGATAGATGATAAACAAGATTTGGATATAGCAGAAACTATTTTTGCTGGTGATGAAAACATGCTTGGAAAATTTTATAGCCGATACGGTGGCTTTTGGCGATTTCCCCAAATGCTTGATTTTTGTTATTTGGTGAACCCTTATTTCCATTCGTCAAAAATTATTGATGAAATGGAAGCAAACTTTCGTACACTTGTTGCAGAGTATCCGTCTGGAATGAAGGTGAACACGCTTCTTGCCAGTAAATGTTGGGGGGTAAAGGAGGATTATATTATTTGTGGAAACGGTGCGGCAGAACTTATTAAAGAACTAATGGAAACCTTAACAGGAACTCTTGGAATTATTCGTCCTACATTTGAGGAGTATCCCAATCGTTGTCAATTGCAGACTGTTGTGACTTTTATTCCTCAAAATAATGAATATCGTTACAATATACAAGATTTGATGGATTTCTTTGGCAGCAAGCCCGTAGATACTCTTTTACTCATTAATCCTGATAACCCTTCGGGGAATTATATTTCGATGGAGGATGTTTGTATTTTAGCCAAGTGGTGTGAAAGACATGGAGTACGTCTAATCGTTGATGAGAGTTTTGTTGATTTTAGTGAAGGGTGGACGAACAATTCATTACTTTACGATAATGTACTTGAAACCTATCCACATATGATTGTAATAAAGAGTATTTCTAAAAGCTATGGTGTACCAGGTTTGAGGCTTGGTATTATGTGTTCGGCGGATGTTGGACTTATTACTCGTATGAAAAAGGCAGTGAGTATTTGGAATATAAATTCCTTTGCTGAGTTTTTTATGCAGATATTCTCCAAATATGAAAAGGATTATAAGCGTGCTTGTGAGAAATTTATTTCAGAACGTAATCTGTTTGAATTGGAGCTTTGTTCCATTCATTTCCTTCGTGTGATGCCATCGCAGGCTAATTATTTTTTATGTGAAGTTCTTCCTCCTTGTAGTGTTGGCTGGCTTGCTATGACGATGTTGAAACACTATAATATTCTTATTCGTGAGTGTAGTGACAAAGAGGGATTCGATGGTAAACAATATATAAGGATAGCTGTGCGGAATCATGAAGATAACGCTAAACTTGTGAATGCTTTTAAGGAAATTGATGAACAATGTAAACAGATGATGAAATGATACGTAATGTGATTTTAAAGAAGATGATAAAGAATGTAGTCTTTCCTATAATAACGCTGTTAAATAAAATAGTAAAGAAAGATGATTCGATAGTACTGTTGTATATATCCAATATGGGTATCCGTCATAGTTTATTACCATTGAGACAGTATTTGCTTGATAATCATTTTAATGAAAGGTATAAAATATATTGTGGCATAGAACATTTAAAATATGCAGAAGATGAGCCACGTGTTACTTTTATATCGGGGGGTAAAACTTTGCTCGTATTTTTAAGAGCAAAGCATGTATTTTATACAGCAGGGCAGCTTCCTGTCAAGCCGGCATCGTCTCAAATTGTAATTCACATGGATCATGGCAATGCCAATTTCAAGACAATGGGAGCTTTAACCAATATTAATAATGGTGATGAATTTTATTTTACTTACATGATTGCTCCTTCGGAGTATTATGTACCCATTATGGCAAAAGAATACCGATGTGAAGCAAGCAATATAAAAATTTGCGGAGATCCTATGACTGATGCCTTACTTAAAAGTGGTAGAAACACGTATGATTTTCATCAATATGACAAAATGCTTTTATGGATGCCTACTTTTCGGCAGTCAGATTATTTAAGTTACAATGATTCGAAGTTGGATAGTCTTCCCTTGTTCAAAGAAACAGATTGTTTGGAGTTAAATGAGCGTCTAAAAAAGTATAATATAAAGCTTATAGTAAAACTTCATCCAGCTCAAAAAGAGTTTGGTTATAATATGCAATGTTTCAGTCATCTGAGTATTTTTTCTCATAAAGAGTTCTTAAAAGAGAATTATGATTTGGCTTTACTTACTGCGCAGTCTGATGGATTGATAGGTGATTATTCATCAGCATCTTTACAATATTTACTTTTGGATAGACCTATGGCTTTTGTTGTTCCTGATATTGAGGAGTATGATAAAATGAGAGGTTTTGTCTTTGAAAATCCTGAAGATTATATGGGCGGTCATATCATTAAGTCCAAAGATGATTTTTGGCAATTTCTTGATGACTTTGCAGTAGGAAAAGATATTTATAAAGAAAAACGTCATAGGATAACAGATATTATTTATAAATTCAAAGATGCCAATAGTTGTAAACGTATTGTGGAACTGAGTGAAATGACTGTATAATATGAAGATACTTGTTGTTATTACCACAGCTTTTACTTCCACTGGTGGACTGACCACAGTAATGATGAATTATTATCGGGCGATGAATAAAGAAGGATTAAAAATAGATTTTGCTTCGACTAATGTTCCATCACAATCATTACTTGATGAAATACATGTTGAAGGCAGTGAATATTACCAGTTGCCGCCTAGAAAAAAAATAGTATCCTATTTTTATAGATTAAGACGATTGTGTAAAAATTATGATCTTTTACATGTACATGGTAATAGTTCTACGTCTGTGTTGGAACTTATGGCAGCGAACTGGGCAGGTGTAAAAAGGAGGATAGTACATAACCATACAAGCAGATCACAGCATCCGTGGATAAATCTGTTGCTCCATCCGTTCTTTTTAATGAGTTATACCAAGGCTATTGCTTGTTCAGATGCGGCAGGTGAATGGTTATTTGGTAATAAACAATATCAAATATTGCGTAATGCTATCAAAGTGTCATGTTTTCATTATGACGTAAGTGTGAGACAGCAAATACGCCAGTTATTAGGTATTAGCGATAGCACTTTCCTTGTCGGGCATGTCGGGAAGTTTATGGATGCAAAAAATCATCCCTTTGTTATTGCTGTATTTGCAGAAATACATAGGCTTATACCTAATAGTAAATTATTACTAGTGGGAGATGGACCACTACGGGGAATGGTAGAAACAGCGGTAAAAAATCTTCATGTAGAGGATTGTGTAATATTAGTTGGTCTACGTTCGGATATTCCTCAATTGTTACAGAGCTTTGACGTGTTCATGCTTCCTAGTTTTTATGAAGGTATGCCATTGTCTGTATTAGAAGCACAGGCAGCCGGATTGCCGTGTTTTATTTCTAATTGTATAACAAAAGATGTGGAAATAGGGGAAGATGTTATGTCTCTTTCACTACAGAATACTCCTAGAATATGGGCTAAATATATTATTGATTATAGTAAAGATCATACCAGAAGAGAACGTTGTATTAAAAACTGCGGACTTTTGACTGTTGCCGGATATAATATAGAGAAAGAAGCTGATGAATTGAGAAAAATTTATTTAGAAGAATGGTGTCACGAGAAAAGAAACAAATGATAAATTTAGCTTCTAAAGAAACTTGTACAGGTTGTACGGCTTGTGTAAATGTATGTGTTTACAATGCTATTGAAATAGTCCAAGATTGCAATGGATTCTTGTATCCAATAATAAATGAAAATGAATGTGTTGGATGTGGTCTTTGTGAAAAAAGATGTCCTGTCCTATCACCATTGTCGTTTGATAATGCAATAACTCCTAGAGCATTTGCTTTATGGAGCGTTCCGGATAGAACGGTTAGCAGTTCAGGAGGAGCATTTTCTGCTTTTGCTAGGAAAATATTGGATAATGGTGGTATTGTATTTGGAGCTGCTTTTGATGAAAAATTGCGATGTCATCATATTAAGGTTGACAAATTGGAAGAATTGCCTCCTTTACGAGGTAGTAAATATGTTCAAAGTGAATTGGACGGTGTTTTCTTAGAGGTAAAGGATTGTTTAAAGAATGGTCAACAGGTTCTTTTTACTGGTACTCCTTGTCAAATAGCCGGTCTTTATGCTTATTTGCATAAAGATTATGATAATTTATTGACATTAGATTTAGCTTGTCATGGTACACCTTCAAATGCGGTATTTCAATCCTATTTGTCGAAACTAAGAACTCTGAAAAAATGCAAAATATCATCTTTTGAATTTCGCCGCCGAAATGGATGGGGAATAGCCCCATCCATTTCGGATAGAGGTAAATTGATACCTATATTCGATATTGAAAATTTATATATGTGTGCTTTTGAAAAAGCAGCATTATTTCGTCAATCTTGCTATATATGTCCATTTGCAAAGTTACCAAGAGTAGGAGATTGTTCTATTGCGGATTTTTGGGGAATAGGACGTCATGGAAAACCTTTTAAGCACAATGTGTTAAGAGGGGTTTCTTTAGTGTTGGTGAATAATGCGAGAGGAATGGATGCTATAATGAAATTGGAAAATGTGTTTAGAGAGGAACGTACATTGGAGGAATCTTTGGTAGAGAATCTCAATATCATTCATCCTTCACCATTACATCCTCAACGCAATGAAATTATCCAATCTTTTTTGAATCCACATAAATCATTGAAAGATATATCAAAAGAATATCATTTGCTAGATAATAGTCTTAAAGGAAGAATCAAGAAATATGCATCTAAATATCATTTGTTTGATTTTGCAAAGATCGTTTATGACAAATACAGAACTTTATGAAAGTAGCAATTCTCTCCATGCAGCAAATTAAGAACTACGGTTCTTTTCTTCAAGCCTTTTCTTTAAAAAAGAATATTGAGTCATTAGGTCATACCTGTGAATTTATAAATATTATTCCCGGAGAACAATTAGAAGGATATAAGACCAGTTGTTTTTACAATATTAAATTACTTTTCCAGCGCTTATGGGGATGGGATTTTTACAAACGTTTCCAAACGATATTTGTTTTTCAGAATCGTTTTCAAAAAGAGTTCCTACCTTATTTGGGAGTAAAAAAAGGAATAAATACAAAACATTATGATGTAGTGGTTATTGGAAGTGATGAAGTATTTAATTGTACTCAAAAGACTTGGTTTGGTTTTTCGTCTCAATTATTTGGGAAAGGACTGAATGCAAGTCGGATCATTACGTATGCAGCATCCTTTGGTGCGACTACTATAGACAAATTACAACTTGTCGGCAAAAAGGAAATTGTCTCAAGTTTATTGCATGATTTAGATGCCATTTCTGTGCGTGACGAGAATAGCATGAAAGTTATTGAAGAACTAACCGGTAGAACTCCTTGGCTTCATGTTGATCCAGTGTTGATGTTTGATTATAATCAATTTATACCTGATAAATTCAATAGGAATGAATATATAATTGTTTATACATATCCGGGAAGAATTACTGATAAAAAGGAAATAAGTTCTATCAGAAATTTTGCTAAATCAAAAGAACTGAAGTTGATATCAATAGGACATTATTTTTCATGGTGTGATGAAGTTGTTATTCCTACTCCGTTTGAAGTACTAGCTTATTTTAAAGGAGCATCTTATATTATTACTGATACATTTCATGGTAGTGTATTCTCTATAAAATTTAATAAAGAATTTTGTACTATAGTACGAGATATGAATAGTAATAAATTGGTGTCTTTATTAAAACAGTTTGGACTAGAGAATCGTATAGTTACCGATATGAATAAAATGCAAAAGATTTTGGAAACTCCCATTGATTATGCAGGTGTAAATAAAATAATAATGGAGGAAACAAAACGGTCTATTACTTATTTGACACAAAATATCAGATAATGAACTCTTTGTTAGTTACCTACATTTTGCAAACAGAGAAATGGACGTCTCCCGAACTTTTCGAAACGAAAAACAGAATTTACACCTTTCTCAACCCCGTATCTTATCTCATAGCTTTAGAAAACAAATCCCTATTTGAACAATTCGATGGTATTTTTGCCGATGGCTCTTTACTGGTTTCTGCCATAAGATTAGTATACGGAAAGCGAGTGACCAGACGTAGTTTTGATATGACCTCCCTTGCTCCCGAATTGTTGAATTACCTCATGGAAAGCCGTAAAACGCTCTATATCGTAGCCTCGGGTCAAGAACAAGTGGAGTGTTCTGTGAGGATATTTCAAGAGCAGTATCCGGAGTTACGCATTGCAGGGTTCAGGAACGGATATTTCTCTTCGGATGCTGAAATGAATAAGGAAGCTTCTCATATAGTCGAATTAAATCCGGATTTTCTGATAGTAGGTATGGGGGCCTTGATGCAGGAAAAGTTTCTGCTTAAGGTAAAAAAGATGGGTTACCAAGGCATCGGCTTTACGTGTGGTGGCTTTGTTCACCAAACGGCAATGAATAGGATGCACTATTATCCGAACTGGGTTGATAAGATGAATTTGCGTTTCGTTTATAGAATGTATAAGGAGAAACATACACGTACAAGATATCTGCAAGCTGCATTCTTGTTTCCGGTACGCTTTATCGGGGAAAGAATTTTCGGATGAAAGAGCAGACTTTGCTTATTGCCATGTAAATAATGGAGAATGGCAACAACAGGACGAAGATAGCAGTAGGAATAATTTTTCCGAGTATTTTTAATACATCTGTTTTCATGCTGCAAATATAAATTAAAATTCATAGAATAGTGAAATTAAGAACTCTAATATTTCTGGGGGGACTCTTTGGAGGAATGAATGTTATCAAAGGGCAGGCTTTTTATGGTACTACAGGACTACTTCATGCACCTACTGCCGTTATGCAGAAAGATAAAACCGTTATGCTGGGAGGAAATATGCTTGATGTAAATATACTTTCCCGATATTGGGTGAGAAGTGAATATCATCCCTATACCTATAACTATTATATAAATTGTACTTTGTTTCCTTGGCTGGAAGTAGCATATACTTGTACGTTGGTAAAGGGGATACATGGTTCTTCTTATTGGCCTCAGCAAACTTGGGGCAGGTTTACCAATCAGGACAGATCGTTTCATTTCCGGTTGAGGGCATGGAAAGAAGGCTGGTGGAAGGCTTGGACGCCTCAGGTAGTGATTGGTGCGAATGATCCGGGAAGCCATTCTTCAAATGGAGGTGGAGACATAGATTGGGGGGGCGGTGGTAGCGGAAACCACAATTACTTGACACGTTATTATCTGGCGGCAACGAAACATGTTGAATTTAGTGGAATAGGTACAGTGGGGGGGCATGTAGCTTGGGTTATCGGTAAAGCTATGAGTGATGTGCATTATAGCCGTCTTGCTGCAGGGGTAAACTTTCATTTTGGCATGAAGGGCGAAGGTTTCTGGCAGAAAGCTCTGAATGGATTTAATCTGATGGCGGAAGTGTGTCCCGGACATGCGGAAGATCTGCATACAGCAACTTATACTGTGAATGTGGGTGGAACTTATTCAATATGGAAAGACCATATCAATCTTATTGCTGAACTGAATGACGGTAAATTTTTTAGCGGAGGTATATTCTTTAAATTACATCTCAAATAACTGACTTGATTTCTAGTGGATGAAGCATTATAAGAATAGCCGGAATCACTTGGAAAAAGTAGTTCCGGCTATTCTTATATAACGATATTTGTATGTCCTGTTTTTATTATCCTACAATGTATTTAGCATTCTTGCCGCTTATTTTACGAATGAATACCACAAGCAGCCACGATACGCCAAATGCCACGATTGCGGCAGCGGGAATTTGTAAAGGCACGGGAACACCGATATTGCGCATCAGGACTACACCCGGACCTGTGAAAAAATAATGTATCATATAGATGCCAAAACCACATACGGTCAAGTTTGCCAGCATACGCTGGATCAGTTCTGAGCGTACTTTTACTTTCTTGGCTATGAGGAAGAAGGGGATAGTCATCATAATCACATTCAAAGAATTATAGGTGAAGAACAGTTCCAACATTTCATCAGTGCATTGTGGTAATGCGGTCATGTGGCGGAAACCGAAGAATGTGACCATGTAACCTGCCAGAAACATGGGGATACAGACTGACAGTGTCTTACTCCATGACCAGTCGTGGTTGCGCAGATAGTGTCCCAATAGCAAGTACCCGTTGAATCCGGCAAAATAATAGAGCATATTGAACGAGTTCCACGCACAGCCTCCCCAAATGTATGGGGATACGAACTGATAATAATAAGGTAACAAGCCGGTTATTCCCCATGCGACAAGAAACCATAGTTTGGCTTTCTCCGAGGCCTTTTCTACCCATGCGGAGAAAATAGGAAGGTATAGATATAATCCGATAAGCAGATAGATATACCACATATGTACGTCTAATAAAGAGAAATTGAGAGGCATTTCTGCTATATAACCCAATGATACGTTGAGTGACTGACGGGCGGCTTCTTCACCGCTATAAGGGAAAAAGTCAAGGATTATTTCAGGATTAAGTCCCAACAATCCTGTAAACCAGGGAAATAAATTATAAATGACACTCCAGATAAGGAACGGCCAGAATACACGGCTGATTCTTTTTTTGTAGAAAGCGGATATTTCGCCACGTACGGGGAGCAGCAATGCTCCTGTAATCATGACAAACAGTGGGACACACGGACGGAGAAAGGCTCCGTAGGCGGCTCCCCAGAATTTGATTTCATCAATGTTGGCTGGCGGTTCGCCGGGGTAAAAGTTGAACGGGTCTGCACTATGGCAGCAAACTACGGTGAACATGGCTACCAAACGAACGACATCCAGCCATACCACATGTTTTCTTGTGGTGTTCATAGCAATAGGTTGATTCATAATTTAATTTTTGATTTGACAGGCATAAAGGTACGCTTTCTCTGAGGATTATTTCTTGCTTTGGAACAAAAAATAAAAAGAACTATCCGCAATCATACTACAAAATGAGAATCCTCCCACTGCAAGAGTCACAATCATTTGTCTTTTGCAGGGGGAGGAATTCTATTTAGGGTTAGAGGGTTATTTTAGTCCTCTGTTCTTTAACAAGGGATCAATACCGGGTTCTTTGCCACGGAAATTGACATACATGTCCATCGCATCGTCAATGCAGCCGGGAGTGAGGATATATTTGCGGAACTTTCCTGCTACTTCTTGATTAAAGATATCGCCTGTTTCCTTGTATGCCTCGTATGCGTCACAATCCAGCACTTCTGCCCAAATATAACTATAGTAACCGGCAGTATATCCACCACCCATGGTGTGGTTGAAATAAGTGGTGCGATAGCGTGACGGAATTTGTTTCAGCAATCCGCGCTTACCTAATGTTTCTGCTTCGAACTGCATAACGTCCATATCATCGGGAATTTCTTTTAATACATGATAATCCATATCCAGCAGGGAAGCAGCTAAATATTCAGCCGTAGCGAAGCCTTGTCCGTATTTGCCACTCTTGTCCATTTTTTCAACCAGTCCGGCAGGAATAACTTCACCTGTCTGATAATGTTTGGCATATACATTCAATACCTCCGGTTCAAAAGCCCAATGCTCATCTATCTGTGACGGCAGTTCTACAAAATCACGCGGAACACTAGCCACACCATAATAATGTACATCTTTGAAAAGATTATGTAAAGCGTGTCCGAATTCGTGGAACAAGGTATTCGCTTCATCTGCACTGAGCAAAGCGGGTTGTCCGGCTGCCGGTTTGGTAAAGTTGCATACCACGGTTACTACAGGAGCCACTTTCTTGCCGTCCTTGTAGGTCTGTGAACGATAGCTTCCGCACCATGCGCCACCTTTCTTGCTGGCACGCGGAAAGAAGTCCATATAGAGTACACCTAGATGAGAACCGTCTTTGTCCTTACATTCGAATGCCTGTGCATCGGGATGAGGGAGGGGAAGATTGTCCAGCTGGGTGAAAGTGATACCGTACAGTTTGTTGGCAACATAGAACACACCGTCACGTACGTTTTCCAGTTTCAGATAAGGACGTACCTGATTTTCATCCAAGTCGAATTTGGCTTTCTTGGCTCGGTCTGCATAATAACGCCAGTCCCAACCTTCGGCTGTGAAGGTTTTTCCGTCTTTCTTTATTTCGGCATTGATATCTGCCAGTTCTTCTTTGGCTTTGGACAGAGTAGGTGTCCAAATCTGGTCTAATAATTTATATACGGCATCCGGTGTTTTCGCCATACGTTCTTCCAGTGCAAAGGAAGCATAGTTTTCATATCCCATCAGCTTGGCTTTTTCCAGACGGGCTTTGAGCAGTTTGCGTACCACTTCCTTGTTGTCGTATTCATTTCCGTTATTTCCTCTGTTAATGTATCCTTTGAATATCTTTTCACGCAGGTCTCGGTTATCGGCATATTGCAGGAAAGGCATGACGCTGGGATTATGCAGGGTGAAAATCCATTTGCCTTCCATGCCTGCTTCTTTAGCTGTTTCGGCAGCACTGGCAATCAGGTTTTGGGGTAATCCGGCTAAGTCTTCTTCTTTGTCCACGATCAATTGGAAAGCATTGGTTTCCTTCTGCATATTTTGGCCGAAGGTGAGCTGTAACATGGAAATCTCACTATTTAATTCACGCAGTTTTTTTTGACTGTCGGCATCCAGGTTGGCACCTCCACGTACAAAATCTTTATAGGTTTCTTCCAACAACTTCTTTTGCTCTTTGTCCAAATTGCCGGGATTTTCATAGACAGCTTTAATACGTGCAAAAAGTTTTTCATTTAAGGCGATGTCATCGCTGTGTTTTGATTGTAGTGGAGAGAGTTCACGGCTCAGTGCGTCCATTTCATCATTGGTATTGGCGCTTTTCAGTCCGTAGAATACGGTGCTGACTTTACGAAGTAACGCTCCGCTTTGATCCAGTGCTGCAATGGTATTCTGGAAAGTGGCGGGTTCGGGGTTGTTTACTATAGCGTCAATCTCTTTCTGTTGTTCTTCCATGCCCTGCAAAAAGGCGGGTTTGTAATGTTCCATCTTGATTTGGTCGAAAGGAGGAACCTGGAAGGGAGTTGTGTACTCTGAAAGGAATGGATTTTCGGTAGGGGCTGCCTGTTTCCCTTGCGAACCGCAACCGCTTAATATGGCAACCGCACAGGCTGCCAAAAGAATGTGTTTCATAATAATTTGTTTTATATAGGTGATAATGCAAAGATAGTAAAATAAGGCAAATTCCAATAAGTTTGAAGCGTAGAACTATTTGTTTGTTTTCATAGTCTGTCTAATTATCATACATTATTGTCTAATAATTAGACAGACTGTTTCTTTTTGTTATTTTGCAATGTGTTGTTAATCAGTCATTTGTTTGCGTGGCACGGTTTTGGCATTTATATTATAGAGAACGAATTATAGAAACTTTAGTTTCTTATACACTTTATGGGAAGTAACGTTGTGAAACGGGACTTCTCTCTTTTAAAATAATAATAATTAAAAACACGAAATATGAAACAGATTTATTATGTCATTCAGGCTTTGATACATGGACGTGGAGCTAATATTATAAAAGTCGTTTCGTTAGGCTTGGGCCTGACTATGAGTATTCTGCTTTTCTCAAGAGTTGTGTATGAGCAGAGTTTTGATACTTGTTTTAAGGATCATGATAAATTATACCAGTTGTGGAATATATGGACAGTAAATGGAGAGCCTTTTCCTCCGAGTGAGTTCATTATCGGTGCAGCTGCCGGAGGCATACTGGATGCAATGCCGGAAATTGTGGAATCGGCGGCAAGTACAGGCTCGTGGCCGGTTTCGGCACCTATTTATAACGGGAGTGTCCGCTTTGATGATTTTAAAGTTGCTGCTGATTCATTGTTTTTTCAGACAATGGGTATTGAGGTCTTGAGTGGTGATCCGGTACGTGAATTGCAGCAAAAAGATGTAATTTTCCTGAGTAAAGATTTGGCGGATAAAATGTTTGGCGGTGAGAACCCGATTGGTAAAATAATTAGTTTCAATAAGGAAATTGAGTTGACAGTCAAAGGAACGTATGCTGCTTTACCTGAGAATTGTACTATGCGACCGAAGGCTGTCATTTCCTTGCCTTCTATCTGGAGCCGCCGGATAGGAAATTATTCATGGGACGGTGGGGACAGCTGGAAAGAATATATCCGGTTGAAGCAGGATATTGATTTGGATGAATTGAACAAGCGTATTGATATGGTAGTACAGCAACATATTCCCAGAAGTGATAAGTTGGGAATCACTGTCATGGCAAAACCTGTTCGGGATACGTACCGTGGATATGATGAAGTGAAAAGAATGCGTAATATTATGCTTATTTTAGGTATATCTATTTTGTTTATCACGACATTGAATTATGTGTTGATTTCTATTTCTTCATTGAGCCGGCGTGCCAAAAGTATTGGTGTTCATAAATGCAGCGGAGCGGGAACGGGTACTGTTTTTGGTATGTTTATGTGGGAAACCGGTATTATTATTTTGCTTTCATTGTTTTTGATGGTTTTTTTAATGTTTAATTTCCGGGAATTTGTGGAAGATACTACAGCTGCTAAACTGGAGTCTCTTTTTGCGGTGGAACGTATTTGGGTGCCTTTTGGAGTGACTGCTGTCTTATTCCTCATTGGTGGTGTGCTGCCGGGACGAATTTTTTCAAAGATACCGGTCACACAGGTTTTCCGGCGTTATACAGAGGGTAAGAAAGGATGGAAACGTCCGTTATTGTTTATCCAATTTGCAGGAGTGGCTTTTATATGTGGATTGATGTGTGTAGTGATGCTCCAGTATCATTATGTTATTAATAAAGATCCGGGTTATAATCCTGAGCGGGTAGTGATTGGCGTTAATAATGCACCGGATGCTAAAGCCCGGCTTGCTGCCCGTCACTTTTATGAGGGGCTTCCATACGTGGAAGCATTGACTTCGGCAACTAGCTATCCGTCTAATGGATATAGCGGGCAGATGATACCGGATGAGAAAGGAACGAGTCTTTTTTCCAGCCGTTATGATTTTACTCAGGAGAATTATGTAGCTTTTATGGGAATGGTCATACAGCAAGGGCGTGTGCCTCGTGAATCCGGTGAGGTGGCAGTGAATGAGGAATTTGTACGGAGAATGCATTGGGGAAAAGATGTTTTAGGTAAGAGTATACAGACAGAAGAAGGCCGTGTCAAAATAGTAGGTGTGATTAAAGATTTTAATATTGGCGGATTCTACTCAGAGCTGAAACCGTTTGTCTTGCATCATCATCCCAAAGATTTGGCTGATCTTGTTTATCTCCGTCTGAAGGAACCCTTTGGTGAGAATCTTCAGAAACTGAAGCGTGATGCTGCCGAAGCTTTTCCTAATCAAACAGTCGGCTTTGAAAGCTTGGAACAAAAAATGGCGGATAGTTATAATTCCGTTCGTGTATTTCGTAATGCGACTTTATTGGCGGCAATTGCCATTTTGTTTATTACTTTGATGGGACTGATAGGCTATATTAATGATGAATTACAGCGACGTTCGAAAGAAATTGCTATTCGTAAAGTGAATGGAGCTGAGTCATTTGCGATATTGGAAATGTTGGTGCAAGATGTTCTTTGGATTTCTTTCCCGGCTGTAGTCGCAGGTACACTAGGGGCATGGTATGTAGGTGGTTTATGGATGGAACAGTTTGCTGTGACTGTAGGTTCGCTTGTTCCTTATTATGTATGTGTAGCTATCGTGGTCTTGATATTGATTGTCAGTTGTGTCATTTCCAAAACATGGCGCATTGCCAATGAGAATCCAGTAAAGAGTATTAAATCAGAATAAAGATCAATAGAACAAACAATTAAAATTTATTATTATGATACAGATTGAAAATTTAAGTAAGGTATTTCGTACTTCAGAAGTAGAAACAATTGCGTTGAATCATGTAAACATAGAGGTGAAAGAAGGAGAGTTTGTAGCTATTATGGGACCATCAGGTTGTGGAAAATCCACCTTATTGAATATCCTTGGTCTGCTGGACAATCCTACTGAAGGCAGTTACAAGTTGCTGGGCAACGAAGTAGCCAATCTGAAAGAAAAAGAACGCACCCGCCTGCGTAAAGGTGTAATAGGTTTTGTATTTCAAAGTTTTAATCTGATAGACGAACTGAATGTTTTTGAAAATGTGGAATTACCGTTGACTTATCTTGGAATCAAGGCCAGTGAACGTAAGGAGCGTGTTCTGGAAATTTTAAAGCGAATGAACTTGAGTCATCGTGCCAAGCATTTCCCGCAACAGCTTTCCGGCGGTCAACAACAGCGTGTGGCTATTGCCCGTGCTGTGGTTACTAACCCTAAATTGATCCTCGCCGATGAGCCTACCGGTAATTTGGACTCAAAGAACGGTGCTGAAGTAATGAATCTATTGACCGAACTTAACAAGGAGGGGACTAGTATTGTCATGGTAACTCACTCTCAGCATGATGCCGGATTTGCTCATCGTGTCATTCATTTGTTTGACGGTAGTGTAGTGGCGAACATTAAAGAATAATAATGAAAGGGTGGTTGTAATGAAACAAATCTATTATGCAATACAATCGACATTACACGGCCGTGGAAGCAATGTGACAAAAGTCATATCGCTTTCATTAGGCTTGACTATTGGTGTTCTGCTTTTTTCACAAATAGCATTTGAACTCAATTATGAAAAATGTTACCCTGATGCCGACCGATTGGTGTTGGTACGTGGAGGAGGAGAGAATGTAAAGACTGGAGAGAAAGGAGAAGGATATGATGATAGCTTGTTTGCTCCGATGGCAGAAGCATTCCGCAGTGATTTGTCACAATGGATTGAAAATGCTACAGTCATTTTCAATTTTGAGACATTAAATGTATTCAAGGATGGTCATAAGCTGAAAGACGTAAACTACGCTTATGTAGATACTTGCTATTTCCGTACTTTCGGCATCAAAGTATTGAAAGGGAATCCTGAGGAATTGCAAAGGGCAGGGAGCATATTCGTTTCTGAAACTTTTGTTCGTGATGTCTTTGGTGGACAGGATCCTGTGGGACAAAAATTATCTTTGGATAAACAGCATGAACTGACAGTCCGTGGTGTTTATCAGGATACTCCGGAAAATACGGCCTATCATTTTGATTTTGTAGCTCCCATTTATGCCGGAGGTGGTTATATAGGGGGTGGAACATGGGGGCGTAATGACATTTATTATACTATTCTCCGTTTGCGCGATGGGGTGGACAGGGAAGAAATCAATCGTCAGATATACAAGGCTATGCAAAAATATTATCCTGATTCTGCTGATGATGAATGGAGAAATTTTTATGATGCACAGCCATTGCCCGAAATTCATCTGGATGACTCAAATACCCGCACTCGCCTTTACATTTATGGTTTTTTGGGCTTTGCCATATTTTTTGTGGCAATCATGAACTATGTATTAGTAGCTATTGCTACCATGAGCCGCAGGGCAAAAAGTATAGGTGTGCATAAGTGTAGTGGTGCCAGTGCAATCAATATTTTCAGTATGTTCCTTTTTGAGACGGGGATTGTGGTATTGATGTCCGTTATAGTGGCCCTCTTTATTATTTTCAATACCAAAGATCTGATAGAAGATTTACTTTCGGTGCAGTTATCCTCACTCTTTACATTGGAAACTTTATGGGTTCCGATGCTCATTGTTTTTGTACTGTTCATAGTAGCCGGAGTGCTGCCGGGAAGATTGTTTTCACGCATTCCTGTCACTCAAGTTTTTCGTCGTTACACAGATGGGAAAAAGGGGTGGAAGCGTTCTCTTTTATTTGTACAATTTATGGGGGTATCTTTTGTGATGGGGATTTTGTTAGTATCTTTGATGCAGTATCATCATCTGATTAATAGTGATATGGGTATCCGTACTCCAGGATTGGTGGAGGCGGAAACATGGATGTCACCCGAAGAAGCAGAGAATATGGTTAACGATCTTCGTCGTCAACCCATGGTGGAAAATGCCACCCGTTCTATGCATGGTGTTCTGGGAGAATATTGGACTCGTGGGCTGATTGATAATAGTGGCAAGCGAATAGAAACCTTGATGTATAATCCTTGTGATAAGAATTATGCTGAAACCATGGGGATTACTATTATTGAAGGGAAAGATATGCAGAATGAGGGAGATGTATTGGTCAACGAAGAAGTAGTGCGGCTGATGAAATGGACAGATGGGGCAGTAGGCAAACGGTTGAATGATTTTGATAAAGCCGGAACCATTGTTGGTGTATTCCGTAATGTGCGCAATACGTCTTTTCTTTATAAGCAGTTTCCCGTGGCTTTGGTTTATAGTCATAATACCAGTCACACTTTTGATGTACGTTTAAAACAGCCATACGATGAGAGTTTGAAAAAGCTGAACGAATACATGGAGCAGGTGCATTCCACTAAGGCATTGGAATTTATTCCGATAGATACCATGCTGAAGGAAATCTATCGCAATGTATATCGTTTTCGTAATTCTGTATGGATTACTTCTACTTTTATTTTGCTTATTGTTGTTATGGGGTTGATAGGTTACGTGAATGATGAAACACAACGTCGCAGTAAGGAAATAGCTATCCGTAAGGTGAATGGTGCTGAAGCTTCGACTATTCTTCGGTTGCTGTCCCGTGATATATTATATGTTGCTGTCCCATCGGTCTTGATGGGAATTGTAGTATCGTACTTTACAGGAAAGGCTTGGTTGGATCAATTTGCCGAAACGATAGATATGAATGCGTTGTATTTTGTCGGAACAGCATTGGTGATTATCGCTCTGATAGTGGTGTGTGTCGTTGTTAGAGCTTGGCGTATTGCTAATGAGAATCCGGTAAAGAGTATTAAAGTTGAGTAGTGTATTTGGAAAAAGGAGAGCGGGATGATATGTGTTGGGTATCATCCCGCTTTTTTCTTTTTACCTGATTCCTGTGAAATTTACATTGACACCATCCAATGTGCCTTTTAAGAAGTTTCCGGCCAACCATATATTTTCAAAATATGAAATGTCACTGGGACCGTAAACCATACGGATACATGTCTGTGCGCTGTTATCCCATCTCCATTCAAAATTGTATCTGTCTTCGGTTACATAGCCGTTTCGATGTTCTATTTGTATGATGTCTGTGCCTGTTCTATTTTCGTAAAAGTCTAGTCGTTGTGTGTAGTATTCACCGTCTTGTTCCCAAGTTTCCTGCCAGGTCCGGCTGCATAGTTCCCGAGTGGTTCTGTAATATATTTCGCTGTAATCATCATCATCGTACCAACTTTCTATGGATACTTCACAGGAGGTTAGGTTAACCATTATTATCAGTACAACTACCATTCCGAAGTATTTCAGTATTTTTGTTCTCATATCCGTTAATTTTAAAATTTGTTTTTCTTATGTCACAAAGATAAGTGGAGGGAATGATACAATAAACGGAATATTCCTATTTGTAAAGGAGAGTTTCCCTATTTGTAATAGGAAAATTCCTATGGTGAGGAGAGGGGAATAAGGTCTGTCTTATTTCTTTTACTATTAAACTGTAAGTTACAAAAAGAGGCTGTCCATTGGTGAGACAGCCCTGATAATTTCCGAAAAATGATAATAGGATATTTCTATATATTTTTAATTATCCTTGTTTGGGTATTATCTGCGTTTTTTTGAAGAAAGAAGTGGTGCTTCCTGTACTTGCTTCATTACTCTCAAGAGATTACCTCCCCAAATCTTCCTTAAGTCTTCTTCTGTATATCCTTTTTCAATCATTTTTATGGTCAGATTAATTAAGTCATTATCTCCTTTACATCCTTGCAGACCACCACCGCCATCAAAGTCTGTACCTATTCCTACATGGTCTATGCCGGCTACTTTAATCATGTGGTCCAAATGTTCGGCAGCATCACAAACGGATGCGGCTTTTGGGTTTTTATTGATATAGGCATCAAGGAGACATAACTGTGCCACTCCGCCATTTTTCGCTAAGGCACGGAGTTGTTCGTCTGTCAGATTACGGTCATGGTCGCATAAAGCCTTTGACGAGGAATGAGAGGCGATGATAGGTTGTGTACTATATTTTATCACATCCCAGAAAGTACCTTCACTGGCATGTGATATGTCTATCATAATACCTAACCGGTTCATTTCCTTCACTACCTCACGACCAAACTGTGTCAGTCCTTGAGTCGCATCTTCCGTATGAGTGGACGAATGGCAAATATCGTTATCATAAGAATGGCAGAGAGTTATATAATTAACTCCCATCTGTTTGTATTTTTTTATATTCTTTAGGTCCTTGCCGATGGCGTAACCATTCTCGATCCCTATAAAGAAAGCTTTCTTGCCTTCATTCTTTAAACGTACCAAATCCTCTTCCGTAAGGGCGATGCCGCAAAAATCTTTGTATTTTGCTACTTCGTCATAAATGGATTGAATCAATAGGGTGGTGCTTTCTACGGCTTTTTGTGAAGATACGTCATCTCGTTTCCCCTGCCATATAAATGCGGCTAGGAACTGTGCGTCCAATTTGCCTTCCTCCATTTTGGGGATGCTGACCATGTTGTCTTTTCTCAAGCCTACGCTGTAACCGTTTTTAAACCAAAGAGGAGTATCTGTATGAGTGTCAATGGATAGAATGCGGCTGTGAATTTTTTTAGCTAGGTTGAATGTATCAGCCTTGTTCACCAGGAATTTAAATAATTTATGCATGGTGGTATCTCCGGCAGCTGTAAATATTTCCGGATGAAATTGCACACCTATCATTTGCCGTATGGGATAAGCTTCTATAGCTTCCGCTATGCTGTCGGGTGCCCAAGCCGTGATTTTGAATCCCGGTGCCAATTCCCGGATAGCCTGATGATGGAATGTATTGACTTGCAGCACTTCTTGTCCTGTAATTTCTGCCAACTTGCTTTCCTTTATGATGGATATCGGATGGGTGGGGGTAGTGCCGGATTCTTTTTGGCGATGGTTGACACTTGAAGGATGTTGCGTGGGCAGATCTTGATATAAAGTTCCACCGAAAGCTACATTCATTAATTGTAGCCCCCTGCAAATTCCTAATATGGGAATATTCCGATCTGCGGCCATTTTCAGCACCATCAAGTCGAAGGTATCCCGGGCGGGGCTTACTTCTTCCAGTTTTTCATAAGGAAGGTCGCCATAATACATTGGTTGGATGTCTTCTCCACCTGTAAAGACAATTCCGTCCAGTCGGGATACAATTTGACGCAGTATTTCTACATTATCCGTTACAGGTATCATGTAAGGAATTCCTCCAGAGAGAATGACTGACTGTACATATGCCGTGTTTACGGCTGTCCGTTTCGGACTTATATCTGTGGAAATTCCAATCAAGGGAAACCTTTTTATTCCGGGAATCAATTCGGAATCCACTTTTTGATTCAACCGGACGAGTGCTTCGGACAAAGGATCCTTTTGACTTTTTTGTGCTTGTACATGGCAACATCCCAAAGCTAACAGTAATACTAAGAGGCATTTGTTTTTCATATGAATATAGATTTTGTCTTGCAGGCAAATGTATAAACTATGTTTTTATTGAAAAAATAAAATGCCATAAAAATAGAGTAGGAGGTACTTATTCCAAGCACCTCCCACCTTTATATTCAGAAAATATTCAATTTACTTCATATCTTCCACAGCAGCCTGCGCCACTTTAATATTATATTGACAATCAGTTATCTAAATGCTTGGGGAAAACAAATGGAAAACGCTTGTCTTACCTATATAAATTAAAGAAGCTGATTTCTTAGAGATTTTCCTCTACTGCAGCTTGGGCCTCTTTAATACTATATTGATTTTCTTTTATTTACAGATAGAGAGTAAACAATTAGAAAACAATCTGTTAGTATCAAGACTTTCTCTTCTAAGAATCAAGCTATGGCTACTATATTATTTTTATAAATGGTGAACACCGTTAATGGTAAAGTCTTATTCTACTACATGCAAATGGCCATTACCATTCTTTTAAAATTACATGTCTTTTCTCCTTTCTTTTAATAGTTCAATAATTATATCTTTATCCTTCAGGTTTGAATCAAGACGTAAAATCTGTGAATTCAGACTTTCTATCTGCTCTTTCAGAAGCTTGATTGTTTCCCTCAGGTTTTCTGTTTCTTTCTTTTCGCTGGATAACTGTACGGCCAGTTCCGCATCACCTATCAGATTATTTGCATTTCCGTCCAATGCAACGGCAGCAAGGTGTGCCGATATATTATGCTGTCTCGGACAGAAAAGGGAAAAGAAATTGAAGTCCAATGCTTCGCTGACTTTAATAAGTCTGTTTGTCTCCATAGTCTCCCTTTCCAGTATGCGGTTTATGTGCTGCTGCGGTACACCTATTTTACGCCCAAGCTCAGATTTGCTCAATCCAAGCTCGTTGCGTCTTTTGTCGATAGCCTGACCTACATGCACGTGTTTTATGTCATTATCCATGCGATTCCTTCAATAAATACATCTTAAACAATAAATCATCAAACAAATATTTGGTTATATAAACCATTTTATGTTACTTTGTGGTGTAACCTATTCATTTGGTGAATACAAAGTTAAACATTAAATATTAAACATCCAACAATTATGTCTGAAAACTTAGAAAAAATCCGTCCGGCACTTGTTGCCCTTGAAGTAGGTGAATCCGTTTCATTCCCCATTTCACGTTTGAAAAGCGTCCGTACACAGGCCTCAGAGCTTGGTGCCATCTATAACCGTCAGTTCAAGACCAGGACTGACAGGGAAAACCAAACCATCACGGTCAAACGAACAGTATAGAAACCAAATCAGGTTTATATGAAGATATTACAGTTTCTGGACCATCTTATACCATACGAAACATTCCTGAATGACCTCTCCTCCAGAATTGTCAGGCAATTGAAAGCCGATAAGGATGATCCTGAATTCATCAGCCAGAGGAAGGCATACGAACTGTTTGGCCGCAGGAATGTAGAAAGGTGGAAACGTCAGGGAAAGGTGGTTTTCTATAAAAGACCGGGTAAGGTGGAATACCGCACGGCAGACCTCAGGCTTCTCCAGCGTACCACCCAGGACTATTTTGATGAAAGTCAGCCGAAACAGACTGAAAGACCTGTCAAAAAAGACAAATGATAAACATATCATGGCTAATACTCTAATACTGATAAACTTTGTTTGTTTAGTTTAGCCGTGATACTCTATGAAATATAAAGAAAGCAATTATAGTAGGTACAGGAATGTGCGTCAGTAACCTTTGTTCACCAGCTTAACAATAAAGCCGGCAGGTCTTTTGTATCGCACATCCATAATGATTTTATGATAATGAAAGAAATCAGACCAGCGTGCGATCCAAACGGTGTCTATTCAGTCAAGCGCACCTGTGCTGAACTCGGTATCAGCAACAAGACACTCAAAAAATACAGAGATAACGGATATATCCAACCGCTCAATCCTAATAATATCAGCCGTCCGAAATATTCCGGCCAGTCAATAATCGATTGTTGGAACCTGCTCAGTACGTTATGATAAGCGAAACAACCATACGGAAAGTGAGGGAACTTGCCATAGAAGACGTACTCAGTCCTTATGTCAGACTGTCCAGAAAAGGTTTAACACTGATGGGACTTTGTCCTTTTCATACTGAGAAGACCGGTTCCTTTGCCGTTACCCCAAGCAAGAATCTCTTTCACTGTTTCAGTTGTAACCGTGGCGGTGATTCCATTACATTTATAATGGAAAAGGAAAACCTTTCCTTCAGTGCCGCCGTGGAATTTATTGCCAGGAACCATAATATTCCGGTAGAATACGTCAGTGAAGAGCGCAGTGAGGAACAGATGGCTGAAGCCAGGCACCGGGAATCACTTCTGACAGTTCTCGATACAGTCCAGAGCTTCTTCCTTCAATGCCTCAGAGCAACAGACAAGGAAGAGAGCTTTGATGCCAGAGCCTACGCATACGGCCGGTGGCATGAGGAGTTCTGTGCCTTTGCCGGAATAGGCTATGCTCCGAAGGATAGCCAGGCCTTTATGGATTTCTGTAAAAGCAAGGCTCTGAATGAAGAACTGCTGTACGAACTCGGCATGTTCAAGCGTGGTGAGGACGGAAACACATACGCCATGTTCCGACAGCGTATCATGATTCCTGTGAGAAACAGATGGGGACGCATCATTGCCTATACAGCCAGATACATCGGAGACAACAGGAAAACTCCCAAGTATATCAACTCGGCAACAAGCATGATTTACTCCAAGGGAGAAACAGTATTCGGTATTGACCGTGCCGCCAGACTGCGTGATGCCGACTATTATATCATTGTGGAAGGTGCTCCTGATGTCCTGAGAATGCAGTCGATTGGATACGACAATACAGTAGCGTCACTTGGAACAGCCTGGAGTGACAACCAGTTCGAGCAGCTGAAGAAGTATGTATCCTCACTCTGTTTCATTCCAGATTCAGATATTGCGGAAGGCAAGCCATACGGACCGGGATTTGAGGCGGTGATGACCAACGGGGCTGCAGCCATAAGAAAAGGATTCCATGTAACAGTCAGGGAACTTCCTTTTGCTGAAATACCATCTGAGACAGAAGGAGAAGTACAATATTCCAAGAATGATGCCGACAGCTATATCCGCAGCAGGGAGGATTACACCTCACTGCCTGAAAAACATTTCATCATCTGGCTGGCACAGAAACGTTTCCTTGTAGCCGGTTCCATGGTAGAGGAAAGAAAGTGTGTAGCGGAAATAGCAGACCTGTTGCGTTACATAAAGGACCAGCTGGTGTATGACCAGTGCATAGAACAGCTGTCCAGACTGCACGGAAAGGTAAAGCTATGGCGTGATGCCGTTACCCAGGCACGTGGAGAAGCCAGGAGAAGGAACGACAAACCTGCGGCCATGAACGAGATGCAGCGTGAAGCTGAACTGCTGCGCCAGTTCGGACTGTTCGTCAGGGAAAACTGTTACTACTCCATCGGTGAAGATGATGATGAACCGTCAAGAATATCCAACTTTATAATGGAACCACTGTTCCATATCGAGGATGAGATAAACGGAACCAGAATCTTCCGCATGAGGAATATGTACAATGTATGCAGGGTAATAGAACTGAAAGAGTCGGAACTCTGCTCGCTGAGCAACTTCCAGCAGAAGGTAGGCTCACTGGGCAATTATGTATGGCTGGCCAAGATAGACAAGCTCAACCGTGTAAAGGAATACCTGTACTCAAAGACCGATACGGCAGAACGCATCAGAAAGCTCGGCTGGAATGCGGCTGAAGGATTCTTCGCTTTCGGTAACGGAATATTCCTTGCAGGTACATTCAATACCGTTGATGATTTGGGTATAGTCCGTGGAATCAACGGCAAGGCCTTCTATATACCGGCCACTTCAAAAATATATCTCAACAATCCGGAGATATTCCAGTTTGAGAGACTTATGGTGCATGAGAACCGCAACGGAATAAAGCTGTATGATTACATAAAAAGACTGATGGAAGTATTCGGAGAGAATGCAAGCGTAGCCTTCTGTTACCTGCTTGCCACCCTCTTCCGTGACATAATATTCAGACGTACCCGTCACTTTCCCATCCTGAACCTTTTCGGTGAGAAAGGAACCGGTAAGACAACCCTGGCTGTTTCCCTCCAGTCCTTCTTCCTGCACGGAGTAGATCCGCCCAATCTAGGTGTAACTTCCGTACCGGCCATGAACGACCGTGTATCACAGGCAGTCAATACACTTGCTGTGCTTGATGAATACAAGAATGACCTCGACATACGAAAAATAGCTTACTTGAAAGGACTTTGGGGCGGTGGCGGTCAGACCAAGAAAAATACAAATATAGACGGAATGGCAGCCCAGACCATTGTCACAACAGGTGTTGCCCTTTGTGGTCAGGACAAGCCTACTCAGGATATGGCACTCTATACCCGTGTCATTTTCCTTGCCTTTTCAAAGACATCATTCAACCAGAATGAGAAAAGGGCTTACGAAGACCTTGTATCAGTCTGCAACATGGGACTTACACACCTCACCCTGGAGATACTGGGACACCGGGAACTGTTTGAAAAAAACTTTCCGGAAATATACTCTATTACCAAGCGTGAGTTGGCTGCGAAATTGGAGAATGAAACAATTCATGACCGTATATTCGGCAACTGGGTTATTCCATTGGCTACATTCAGGACACTGGAGACAGTCATTGACGTGCCTTTCAGTTATGCGGAGCTTTTTGAAACAGCAGTCAAAGGAATACGCAACCAGAATGAGTTGGCACAGGAAAGTTCGGAGATAGCGGACTTCTGGAGTATGCTTCAGGGATTCCAGACTTCAGGGAAATGTATCGAGAAGGCACATTATCGTATAAGGTATATGAAATCTTTCCGTCCGTTGTCGGTAAAGGAAGATATAGAGTTTAAGGAAGCACGCCCTATTCTCTATCTGAACACGGCAGCCGTGGCATCACTGTTCAACAGCCGGAATGCAGGTTCAACTTCCAACCGTTCAAACTGGTCCACCATCATGTCTTACCTGAAATCCCATGCTTCATATTTGGGGTTGAAGCAGGACAGATTCACCATACTTCTGCCAAGCGGACTTCCTGACTATACCATCGACATTGTAAATGGAGAGCAGGTGAAGAAAGTAAAGGTAAACCGACCAAAGGCTTTATGCTTTGATTATCTCCAACTGAAAGAGACTTTCGGGCTGGATCTTGAAACTGAGGTTGTAGCAGAAAACCAGGAGGAAATACCAACGGAAAGCAATGCTATAGACCTGCAACAGCTCAAACAGAATGAACTGCCTTTTGTATAAACTCATCTTAAAAGACTCAATGAAATTCATGGACAAGAATTTAAAACTGAAATTGCGAAGAAAATTCGCGAAAAACGAAGAAAAAACTTTGAATAGAAAATTTAAAAGGCTATTTTTGTGGAAAAGATGCAAGAATATGATATTAAATTTAGAAATTAAGAATTACCGTTCATTTAAGGATGTATGTTCCTTTACGACAGAGCCGACTTCTTCAAAGGCTAAGGTCGATAATATATGTGAAGTTGAGACCAATGCAGAAGGATTAAAGAAGGCTTTGAAAATCTCTTTGATTTATGGAGCAAATGCTTCAGGTAAGACTAATATCATAAAGTTTTTATACAGGTTCAGACGATGGGTCCATAATCTTGACAACAGGGTTGGTGATGATATTCCATTGTATCAGCCGTTCAAATTTGACAATGCCACGTCTGATGCACCGATAGGTTTTTCAATGGAGTTTATAACTCAGAAAATCAGATATAAATATGAAGTCAGTTTTACCAGATTGCAGATAGAGTCAGAATCGCTGATTTATTATCCAAATGGTAAACAGACACAACTTTATGAACGCACTTTGCTTTCAGAAGATAAAGAATCAGATACTATTAAATTCGGATCAAGCCTTTCTTCTTCAAAGCCTTTCAATGTATTCAAGAACCAGTTGCTGATTTCCAAGTTTCTGAAGGATACACCATGCGAACCGATAACAAATGCCGCAAAATATCTGGCAGATATGATAGTTTCCAACGGCTATCATGAAGATACCATGTTGGGTGAAGATAAGGAAATGGTCAGATGGCTTTATTCACGTCCTGAAAACAAGAAACTGCTTGCTGAATTTCTGGCATTTGCGGATACCGGTATGGCCGGGTTCCAGCTGGAAAAGCGCAGTGACGGCGTTGAAGTTACAAGCCAGCATGGTCTATATAATGATGGTGAGAATTTGGGCAAAACAGCAGACTTGCCTTTAAAAGAAGAATCTTTTGGTACTAGATCACTTTTCCTTATAGGCTGTTATATATTACAGGCACTGCAGAATGGAAGTCCGTTTTTTATAGATGAAATGGATTCCGGGCTACATTCCTACATAACACAGCTCATTGTGGACATCTTCAGAAATGAAAGAATAAACAGAAATAATGCCCAATTGGTCTTTACAACCCATGATGTGAATCTGCTTGACCAGAATACTATCCGTAAAGACCAGGTATGGTTTACAGAAAAGAATGAGCAGGGAGTATCAGAAATATTCTCTCTTTCCGATTTTGAGGACGTAAGAGAGGATACATTGTTTGCCAAATGGTATTTGAACAATAAGTTTGGAGGTGTTCCTTCATTAAAACCACTGGAGAAACTGTTTGTAGACTATGGCAAGAACGAGTGAAAATAAACGTCATAGTAAGTATGTCATAAGAATAGTGTGTGAAGGCGATAAGACCGAACCATTGTTCTTTACAGACTTGTGTGACCAGTTTTATGGTGACAGCAAGGATTTTGATGTACGTACAATTCCTCAGCCTAATATACCGGTTGAAGATGCTGAAGCGGATTCTTCCAGAGGAAGCTATAAAGGGAAGAAACGTAAAGTCAAGTCAGGTGGACAGAAAGATGTTGCTGAAGATGAAGTTATTACCGGTGTTCCACCATTAAAATGGGTGTTGTATGCAAGAAAAATCATGTCTGAAGGAGTGGATGAATCCTGGGCAGTATATGATAAGGACGAACATCCTAAACATGAGGAAGCCATGGCCGAAGCCAATAAGATAATAGATGGCAAAAAGGTAAATATTGCTTTTTCAAGCCGTAGTTTTGAATATTATTTGCTGCTTCATTTTGAGTACCTGTATTACGGTTTTGAAGCAACGGAATGCGGCGAGAGAATAAAAGGCAAAAAGCAGATATACGAATGTGGTACTGGTAAGAATCCTGATAAGGATTGTGACGGTAAGAAATGTATCAACGGATATGCGAGGAAACACGGATACTGGATGGAAAGCAAATCATCTGTTTCTACCTTTCCGCTGGTTAAGGACAAATTACTGAAAGGCATGATCAATGCATGCCGGTTGAGAACGGAAAGTGACTCAAAAACCGATGAACCGATTTATAAACGCAATCCTTATACGAATGTAGATATTCTTGTTGGTAGACTGATAGGAAAAGAAACGGTAAGCTATGGTACTACATATACCTTCAGAGATCATGGCTCTGACTGGTCTGTAAGGCTTGGCGGGAAAGGCTTAAACCTGACAAACAACAAAAATGGCTCTGAAATATTTCAAAGAGGGATGTTTATAATATATGATTGGAACAAAAATACCAGAAAGGAATTGAATGAGAAGGTACTGCTGTTGGGTTCCGGAGAAACTGATTTGTTGTCCTGTACTTTAACTGATAGTCAGGCTATATCTATTAAAATTTCTCCAAAGAAAGAAGTGTTTTTGCTTCCTAAATTTACAGTATAGTTCTATTATTAAAATATTTTCATAATGATATTTAGAGTACGTTATTGTGATGAAAACACAATAGATGAATTAACGAATTCCTATTTATGGTTTTTCTCGTCTGGAAAACAAAGGGTTGATATTGTATAAAGGGTAAAATATTATAAATTGTAAGATAGCTAGAAACTTTTTTATGGCTTATAAGAATGGTGCTTTATACCCCTATTTAATCTTTTTAAAAAATAATTAATTATTAAATAATAAATGGATTGTACAGAAATATATAATGTTATAAAAACAAATGCTCTTGTCTCTGGTGCAAGTATAGAGCATATTGAGTCTAAGGAAACTTTATATTACGATGAAACAGGGAATGTAAAACATCTGGTTCTTAAAGGTGGATCTCTTAATGCAGAATCTAATACGGTGTTTGTGCTAGGTGGTATTCAAGCTGAAGATTCAATTTCTTTAGATGAATTAAAATCAAAACTTGGCAAGTTGCCAACAACTGAATTAAAAGCGAAGAATGATTTAAAGGGGGATTTTATAACAATCCTGAGAAAGGATAATTTCTCTCAAATTTTAGAACTGATAAAGGAAAAAAAATGGCACATACATTTTAATGCAATACATATTCTTTATTATGGATTTGTGGATATCATAGACTCTATAAAAGGTACTGATTTATGTCCATTTGAATTAAAGGCAGAATTATATCAGGTTTTAAAGAGAGATTTTATTAAAACTATTAAACACTTTGAAAGGTATAAATATCCGAATATAAAAAGTGCAGAAAAAGAGGATTTTTTAAATGGTATAATAAACATGATAGATGAAAATATTGGTGAACTTGCATCAAAAAATTCGATTAACGTATTGTTAATGCTACTAAAGATGCTTTTTGAGGTTTCAAGGAAGCAAAAAGATCTTCCTTTCATTCAAGAAGAAGATACTAATATATGGGTTAAACCTTTTATCCAATTCTATAGACAAGAAATTTTACAATTTAATAGAAAAAAACTAATATTTGATGAGGAAAAACAGGTTCATGCTAAGTTAAAAAAAGAGGAATTAAAAATAGATGGGAAACTTTTGACTAATTACGATTTCGTAAATTCAAAAGCAAACGCAATGATTCAAGTGAGTGATTATGTGGTTTCTATAATAAGAAAATACATAATCTTTCTTGATAGAACCCAACCAGAAGTTGAAAAGGATATAATGACATTTGATGAAACACAAATGAAAAACTATAAACTTTTAAATTTTGTTCTAAAAGAGTCTTTATATTATAATCCTTTATATCTTAATTTTACAATAAGTATATATACTTATAGAAAGTTCATGAAATTTTTAAACGAATATAGTGATATAAAAAACATATGAGACATTTTTTTGAAGCATATAAGAAATATATTGTAAAGCATCCTAAGAAGTTAGAGTATAAACCGACGAGTTATGAAAAATATGATGCTGGAGAACTATATGATGTGTATAAAAAAGTTGATAATACAATTCCATGCTCTAGCGATGATATTATGGCAATTGAGGATTTTGTAAATATGTCCAGTTATATGCACAACTTATATATTGAATTATATAAACTTATAAATGATAATTTTTCACATTTAAATCTAAGAGGTCGTGACATAGCTGAATTCATTATAGCTGGGCTAAATCGGGAATATAAAGTTATATGGAGTAAACGTGATGCTACTTTTAAGAATGTTGATAATAGCTTATATTTTTTATCAGATATAATGAATTTTAAGTTACAATCTCCAGAAACAGAGATTGGCTTGATAGATGCTCGTGCTTGTTTGGAAGCTGCTACAGATTCTGTTAGTCTTCTGTTAAATTATCTAAGGTTTTTCCTTGATAAGGAATTAGCCTGTAAGGATTTTAATCCTAACGAATTTGCAGGCAGAATTAAAAACACAATACAAATAAGTCAAACTGCTGTCGTACTCAAGCATTCATATGATGATATATTATACAATAGTGGGTTTGTTAAAGTTGATAATGTAAATAAACTTATTGTATTTGACTACGAAAATCATAATAACTTGAAGCTTCTATTGGCTGGTGATATGATGTTTACTGAGCGTAAATTGCAAGTGGCGAATTATTCGCGTGAGAAATGTATTACGTCTAGACTTTTTAAATACACCACTAATTATCGTATAAAAAAAGTAAAAATAGATAATTGTTGTATTAATTTGGATTTTGGCCAAGGAAATATAAAAGAATACAAACAGATTATTAGTGATATGCAATCAGCCTTAGACTCTTATTATGAATTTCTCGATGGTAATACGATTTTGCCTAATTTAGCAAATTCAACAATTGACGAGGTGATTTCTGTTTGGTGTGCTATTCAGTATATTGCATTATACGTGTCTTCTAATGTTAATTACGATATATCTATTGAAACTCGTGAAGATTTTTCTTTCGTCCCGAGTAAAATTTTTAAAAATAATCTTATATCATATGTTAGTAAACTTACAGGAATTACTTTTTACAAAGTAAAGGTAGCAGTAGGCGCATTGGAGGCTGATTGGAATAAGTTTAATGATATATGGACTTCTATGTTATATCCGGTTGGTGAGTATTATCTTTTACCGTTTTTTCCCATTATATATTCATCTCCCTATAATGTTATTGACCAACTTTTGCTTAGAGGTGGTTTTAATCTTGACGAACGAGGAAAACAATTCGAAAGATTTTTGTATAACAAATTAACAAAGGGTATAACTTCATATCCCATCGTTTGTGTGCCTGCAAGTAAATATGGCTCATCAGGAAATGAAGAAGAAATTGATGTTCTAATTTCAATGAAAAATGTAGTCTTATTAGCCGATGCAAAATGTATTCACTATTCAATTGAACCATTTAATTACTCTGAAGCATGGCAAAGATTAAAAGAAGGTTGTGAGCAGGTTATAAGAAAGGTTGAGTTTGTAAAAAATAATCCACAATACTTTAGTAGATTAGGTGATTTCTCATCAAAAACATTCATACCATTCGTAATAACCAATTATCCAACATTTTCAGGATTTTCTCACAAAGGTGTATACGTAATAGATTCACACAGTTTTTTATCTTATATGCAATCTGGGATAATGACAGTTAAGAAACTGACATTGACAATAGACTCAATTTTGGGTATAAAAAAGTTTTATCAAAACGAGGATGAATTTTCGGATAATTTCTTTGAATATCTATCAGATAATCCTATAAAGCATGAACTAATGAAACGTATCTATATTCATGATCTTCCATTAGCAATTTGTGATGATTCATGGCGTATAGTTAGTAAGTCAGCTCAAATAAAGACAAACTCAAAATTTAATGTGTCAAATAAATAGTTAATCGTTTTTTATATATCAAATTTACCCTATTACAAACTATTATACTTAATCTTGATACGCCCAATCTTCTGAAGCAATTTCATTCTCAGCTTTTCAGGGAAAGTAATCTCCACCTTATCACCGAGAGCCAGGATTTCATCCACCAGCTCATCAGTCACAAGAAGCATGTAATCAAAAGACGTGAAAGTCCCCATATTATTCCTTTCCACCTGTGAATGGTGGAAAGGATGCTTTCTCAGATAATCAGCAAATGAACCATAAGCCCTTAGTGTAACCTCTTCCGGCTGCTGTCCAGTCGGTGCCACAACACCAATAGAGTCTGAAAGATGTCTGGCAAGGGAAAATTTGTAGTCAGTATCAAATCTCTTGCCGCTAAGGTAGATTTTGTTCAGTGCATCAAGAGGAACGGAACTGAATTCTGTGCCATTCCTGTACCCGAGCAGATACCAGCGGTTATGGAACAGCTTCAAACCTTCCGGTCGGAAACGGCCTTCCACTTCATAACCCTTGTCATTCGTGTAGAATATGTACAGTTCATGCCCATCGCTGATACATTCCGATATATCCGGCAGGTATTCAATACCACCTGACATGTCAGGCAGTACAACACGATGAAACAGACACGGACTGCTTTTCAGGGCCACATCAATGATACGGCTGTTGAACAGCCAGTTACGGCAGCTGTCACCGAGTATTTCATCCAGGTTCTGGATGTAGTA
>ERZ780059.75-NODE-75-length-33147-cov-12.6669_pt1 | contig 33147 bp, 26 predicted proteins | sample MGYA00511578_ERZ780059 | MGnify/ENA primary metagenome ERZ780059 (study PRJEB29588, sample SAMEA2148558) | human gut metagenome | biome: human gut; feature: human-associated habitat; material: faeces | place: Denmark | collected 2008/2010 ...
GTTGAACTCGATTACCTTGTCAGGACCTCCTGCTGAGCGGAGTCTTAATACATAAGTAAGTCCCGCTTTAAGCTTTGCTTCTATATCTTCAAGTGTAAGGTTGCGGCATACGGCATATTTACCGTAGTAGCCGGTCATTGCCTTATCTTCTTCCTGTTCTTTTCTTACTTCTTCAAGTTCTTCTTCTGTGCAGAAACATGGATATGCAAGTCCTCTCTTTACAAGGTCCTTTGCATAGGCGTGATAAATCTCTACTCTCTGTCTCTGGAAATAAGGTCCGTATACATTCTGTGGATCGGCATCCGTAAATCCTGCACCCTCGTCAAATTCAATATCAAAATATCTTAATACATTGATAATTGTCTCAACGGCTCCGTCAACTTTACGTTTCTCGTCAGTATCTTCTATTCTTAAGTAAAATACACCGCCGTTTCTGTGGGCAATTCTTTCATCAGCAAGGGCACTGTAAAGGTTGCCAAGATGTATAAATCCTGTAGGGCTTGGCGCCATTCTTGTAACCTCTGCCCCCTTAGGAAGATCTCTTTCAGGGAATTTCTTTTCATAATAATCCGGACCGTTTACCACATCCGGGAATAAGAGTTCTGCTAATTTATTGTAATCCATAATTTCCTCCGATATCGTTTTAAATAACTTACATTATTTTATCATATTTTCTTACTTATTCAAGGAGTTTATATAATTCTCCATACACTGTTTTGAAAAAAGCTCTACCTCTTTTTCAAACTCCCTTGATGACACAAGTGTACACCCTGCGCCTCTTATTATAACCTGCTCAAGGCCGTCAGAGGTTACAACTCTTATATCATACCTGGTTCCGTTATTGTGGGCAAAACGCTCTATATACCTGTCCGCAGTCTCTGCCTCTTTGGTGTAGACAACATGGATATTATGATAATCCGAATATTCGGTATCATGCCCCGCTATTTTGTATGCGTCAAAAACCGCAATGAGATTAACTCCCGTTATCCCTTGGTAATTACAGAGAATATCCAGAAGTTTAAGCCTTGCCCCGTCAAGATTAACCTTTGCAAGCTCACTAAGTTCCTTCCACGCAAAAATAACATTATATCCGTCCACAAGCAGATATTTTTCCCTTTTTTCACTGCTTTTATAAGTTCTTACAACAGGGGAAATATTCTGTTTTTTCCTGTTCCACTGATTGCCATTTGATTTTTCATTGGCATGGCTTGCATTTCTTATTATATCGTCTATCTCCTCTGTTCCCAGGGATAAATCAAGACTGTCCCGCAAGGTGATTTCAGGCTGTACATAAACCTCATCTTTGCTGCCTTTTAAAACGGATGGCATATGCATTTTATTTCTGACCTCGTTCCATGGCACAATGTATCCTGCACCGTTGGCACAAAATACGGAATCCGGTGTATTTCTCAAATCTTTCTCAGGCATATATCCGCTTTTTTCAACCACCTCATCCTGATTATGGCATTTTTCATAACCATGAAAACGCAGCGTTATTCTGCCTTTTCCTCCGGTATAGGAAGTGAGTTCCGTCTGATATGAACCTATAAGTGCAACCGGTGCATAACCTGTAAGCACTGCCCTGCCATTTTCAATTAATGGAGGATTGATTACCCCCGACATTTTTTCCATATCCATCATTGCATGCCCCACGGCATTCTCCGGAATATCTATGACAAAATCATAAAATGGTTCAAGAAGCATACTGTCAGCATACATAAGTCCGTTTCTTACCGCCCTGTATGTTGCCTGCCTGAAATCGCCGCCCTCAGTATGCTTTATATGAGCTTTTCCGGAAACCAGCGTTATTTTCATATCTGTAACAGGTGCACCGGTAAGAACACCACGATGAATCTTCTCTTCAAGATGGGTAAGCACGAGCCTCTGCCAGTTCTTTGCAAGTATCTCTTCGCTGCAGTCGGTCTCAAATACAAGTCCCATTCCTCTTTCAAGAGGTTCAAGAAGAAGGTGCACCTCCGCATAATGTCTTAGCGGCTCAAAATGTCCCACACCCTCTACACTATTGCATATTGTCTCTTTATACAGTATCTTTCCTGTTCCAAAGGACACATTTATGCCTGTACGTTCTTCAATAAGGTGCTTTATTACCTCTATCTGCACCTGTCCCATAAGTTCAATGTTGATTTCTTTAACTTCTTCGTCATAACTGACATTCAGTTCCGGGATTTCCTCGGTAAGTTCTTTTAATTTAAAAAGCATGGTCTGTATTGAAACCGCAGGAGGAAAAATAACTTTATACCTGAGTACAGGTGTAAGGACCGGTAACAGTTCTTCACCATTTCCCATAACAAGTCCTGCCCTGGTATCATTTAGCCCCGTTACCGCACATATACAGCCCGCTTTCACTTCATCTTTGGTCTCAAAAGAAGTTCCGTTATATACACGGATCTGGTTTACTTTGCCATAATCCGGGATGCTTGTCCTGACTTTAAGGCTTCCACCCGTAATTTTCATATGGGTCAGCCTGTTTCCGTCACTGTCACGGGATATTTTGTATACAGTGGCAGAAAATTCTTCTTTATAATCTTTTGCAACGGAAAAAACATCAATTCCGTCCATAAGTTCCCTTACGCCCTCGTTTCTTAGTGCCGAGCCGAAATATACGGGAAAAAGTTCTCTTTTTGCTATTGCATCCCCTATTTCTTCATCGGTTATCTTTTCGCCTTCAAAATATTTACTTATAAAGCTTTCCTTCACGGATGCTATTTCCTCATCATCTGCTGATGTAAAATCAACGGCATTGCGTGACAGTTTTTCTTTTATGTCCTTTAATATATCCTCTTTAACTATTCCCTGTCTGTCTGTTTTATTGACAAATATAAATACAGGGATTCCGTATCTTTCCAGTAATTTCCATAAAGTAACCGTATAAGCAGTTACTTTATCCGGTGCCGATATAATTAAAACGGCATAATCAAGTACCTGTAATGTTCTTTCCATTTCTGCCGAAAAATCCGTATGTCCGGGAGTGTCTAGCAGGGTAACTTTTGTATTGCCTGCAACAAAACTTCCCTGTTTTGAAAAAATAGTAATTCCACGCTCTCTCTCCAGATTTTCCGTATCAAAAAAAGTGTCTCTTTTATCTACTCGTCCAAGTTTTCTTATACTGCCGCCAAAATACAGAAAATTCTCCGACAAAGTCGTCTTTCCCGCATCTACATGGGCGACAATCCCTAATACTGTTTCCTTCAATTTAGATTTCTCCTCGCTTAGCGGACCGCCCATCTTAATTTCGTGGACCTGGCCCTTCCGTTTCTGGCACATTCTGCTGCTGACGGTCTTATAACATCTGATATTTCCGATAAAACACCGTCTCTTTTGTACATTTTAAAATACTGCTTAACAAGGCGGTCTTCTCCTGAGTGAAATGTAAGGATTGCTATTCTTCCGCCCTCTTTCATAACATCCGGCAGTTTTTGTAAAAATTCTTCCAGCACTTCAAATTCGCTGTTTACGTCTATCCTCAGTGCCTGAAAAGTTCTCTGGCTGGATTTTTTAACCGCATCTTTACGTTCTTTTTCAGGTATAAAAGAAAGTGCCTTTTCTATTGCCTTATATAAGTCTGTGGTGGTATTTATCTCTTTTTTCTTTCTGAATTCGTTAAATACCTCGGTTGCAATTTCTTTTGCATAAGGCTCATCGGAATTTTCTATTAACATACCGGTAAATTCGTCTTTTGTAAGTTTCTTTAATCTTTCCGAAGCCGGTTCTCCCTTTGACGGGTCAAGGCGTAAATCAAGCGGGCCTTCGTTTTTGTATGAAAAACCTCTCTCCGGGTTATCAATCTGCATGGAAGATACTCCAAGGTCTGCCATCAGGAAATCAAATTTACCGGCTGTCCCACTGACTTCGTCTATATTTTTGAAATTAGTCCTTATAACCGTAAAAACATCCTCCGAAAAGCCTTTATCCCTTAATCTCTTTTCTGTCCTGACTATTTCTATAGGGTCTATGTCAAGGGAATATAAATGACCGCTGCCCTTTAATTTTTCAAGAATCTTACCTGAATGTCCACCATATCCCAATGTGGCATCAAGCCCCACATCTCCCGGTTGCACCTTTAATACATCAAGAATCTCCTCCACCATTATAGGAATGTGCATTCCCGCAGGTGTACTGCCCTTGCTTATGACTTTTTCTATTGTATCGCCGTATTTTTCAGGATTGAGTTCTTTATATTTCTCACTGAATTTTCTCGGATGAGTACCTTTATAGCGTACTCTTCTCTTATGAATCTGTTCTTCGCCCATCTTTTCAACCTTTTTATGTTAATGATATTTAATTATATAGTAAAACATTTGATAAATCTACTTTTTCATGTTAAAATAGTGTTATTATTTTGTGAGGTACAATGTAATGATCATTAACGAATCAGCTGAAAATTATTTAGAGACAATCCTTATACTCAGTAACAAATTACCTGTAGTACGTTCGGTAGATGTTGCTAATGAACTTGATTTTAAGAAATCAAGCGTAAGTATTGCAATGAAGAATCTTAAGTCCAACGGACACATAACGGTTACTGATGCGGGCTTTATATATTTGACTGAATCAGGCAGGGAAATCGCCGAGAAAGTCTATGAAAGACATCGTTTTATCTCATCATGGCTTATTTCCCTTGGTGTTCCTGAGGATATCGCCACAGAAGATGCCTGTAAGATGGAACATATTATAAGCAACGAAAGCTATGCTGCCATTAAGGATTACATCAAGGCTAATACTAAAGAGAATAATTAATAAAACGGTACATATCATAATGATATGTACCGTTTTTTATAAACTGCATATTTTATTTTATCCCAGTGCCACATCAAGCACCATCATCAATGTAAAACCAACCGCAAAGAAGATTGTTCCCATATTGGAGTGATCACTGCCCTCTGTCATCTCAGGAATCAGTTCCTCCACAACCACATATAACATGGCACCTGCTGCAAATGAAAGCAGATACGGAAGCACAGGTATCAGAACTCCTGCCGCCAATACTGTGATTACTGCCGCAACAGGTTCTACAACTCCCGATAATGTACCCATAACAAAGGCCTTTTTCTTGCTCATGCCTTCTGATTTAAGTGGCATGGATACGATTGCGCCTTCCGGGAAATTCTGGATTGCGATACCTATGGATAACGCCAGTGCACCAAGCATATTGATGGAGCCGTTGTTCCTTAACCATCCGGCACATACGACACCTACTGCCATGCCCTCCGGAATATTGTGCAAGGTAACGGCAAGGACAAGCTTTGTTGTTTTTTTTAAAGTTGTGGAAGGTCCCTCATCCGTACTGTCAATATGTGTATGGGGAACCACCTTATCTAACAAAAGCAAAAACAATGTGCCAATCCAGAAGCCTGCAAATGCAGGTATAAAGGATAACTTTCCCATTTTTTCTGACTGTTCTATGGCCGGAATCAAAAGACTCCATATAGATGCCGCTACCATTACCCCTGCGGCAAAGCCTGCAAGAATTTTTCTTGTATTTACTTTCAGTTCATTACGCATTATGAAAACACATGCCGAACCGAGAGTTGTTCCTAAAAAAGGCAGCAGAATTGTTATAATAAGGTTTTTGTTCATAAAATCATTCTCCTTCACTGCATGGAATAGATAATATACTTCTTATATTCCTGTTGTCAAGTAATTGAAGCCCTTTCAAGCCCTCATATATTACTTTATTCCAATCAGTGCCGGAAAGTTCCAGTTTTGAATCGTCATCAAATTCGATAAGACAACCCTGTGCTGCTTTACAGGTCTCGCTGCAGGCTATCCTGTACATATTCTTTCTGTTAATAAAGCCCATGTTTTCAAGCATATTTACCATTCTGTAAACAGTGGCAAAACCTATGTTTTTATCTTTTTTCTGGGCTTTATAATAAATTTCTTTAATACAGCTGCAGTTATTTTCAAGGATTATGTCCAATAACATTTCTCTCTGTTTTGTTATTCTGAAACCATTTTTCTTTAATTCATCTATTAAATACTTTTTTTCCATATATCCCGGTAATTAATCTAATTTAACTTTTGCATTTAAGTGATTGCTTTCTTTGTATGGTCTTACTAAGAGATATACAAAGCCAATTACAATAAGGATTGCGATTGCTGTGGCAACTGTAAATCCAAGGCCTGTGAATAATCCGCCGATATTATATACAACAAATGATACAAGGTATGCAAATACACACTGGTAAGCCACTGTTATCCAGAACCATTTTGCACTGTTCATCTCTCTCTTGATTGCACCGAGAGCGGCGAAACATGGTGCACAGAAAAGGTTAAATAACATAAATGAAATTCCGGCAAGTTTTGTTAAACCGATGAAGTCGAGAACACCAAATACGCCGACAACTTCTTCCTTTGCAACAAGACCCATGATTGTGGCAATTGTTGCACTTGCGTCACCAAATCCGAGTGGAGCAAATATCCACTTAATACCGTTTCCGATATGTCCTAATATACTGTCTGCAAGTTCCATATCAGGATGGAAACCAAATCCGTTATCCCATCCGAATACTGAGCCTGCCCAGATTACAATTGATGAAAGAAGGATAATTGTTCCCGCTTTCTTAATAAATGATGATCCTCTTTCCCACATGCTTCTTAATACATTTCCTACAGTTGGAAGATGATATGCAGGAAGTTCCATTACGAATGGTGCCGGGTCTCCTGCGAAAATCTTCGTTTTCTTAAGAATAATACCTGAGCAGATAATTGCTGCCACGCCTGCAAAGTATGCAAGAGGTGCTATCCACCATGCACCACCGAATAATGCTGTACCTATCATTGCGATAATTGGCATCTTGGCACCACATGGAATAAATGTTGTTGTCATGATTGTCATCTTACGGTCTCTGTCGCTTTCGATTGTTCTTGAAGCCATAACACCCGGAACGCCACAACCTGAACCGATTAACATTGGAATGAAAGATTTTCCTGAAAGACCGAACTTACGGAAAATTCTATCCATAATGAAAGCTACTCTCGCCATATAACCACATGCTTCAAGGAATGCAAGGAATATGAACAATACAAGCATCTGAGGTACGAAACCAAGTACCGCACCTACACCGGCGATAATACCGTCAAGTATAAGGCTCTGTAACCAGTCTACACAATGAATTGCGTTAAGTCCTTTTTCTACAAGAACAGGTATACCAGGTACCCAGACTCCATAATCTGCAGGGTCAGGGCTTTCAAATTCGCCTTCTTCGTCAAGAGGTAACATACCGGCTATTGAATATCCGGCTTCATCAAGGGAATCGGCATACGAACCGTAATTTTCTGAAAAAGCATCAAAATCTGCATCTTCAAATGAATCTAATAAATCACCTGCACCGATAACATCAGCTTCTTCTGCTTTTTCAAGAACTGCCTTAACATCATCATTACTGAAAATGTTCTCTTCAGCCCAGTCATCTGTTGCTTCACTGTACTTTGATGAACCTATTCCGAATAAGTGCCAGCCGTCTCCGAATACACCGTCATTAGCCCAGTCCGTAGCCCATGAACCGACTGTACTCATTGAAACAAAATATACAAGGAACATGATTGCTGCAAATATTGGAAGTGCCGCAAATCTGTTGGTTACAACTCTGTCGATTTTATCTGATACTGAAAGTTTCTTCTTGGCTGCTTTTTTGATACAATCTCCGATTATTGAAGAAATATATGTATATCTTTCATTTACAATAATGCTTTCAACATCATCATCCTTCATATCCTCTAATTTCTTGATTTCTGCGGATACATCCGGAACATCCTTCATCATTTCTGCAATCTTATCATCTTTTTCCAGAAGCTTGATTGCGAAGAATCGTTTCTGTGAATCGTCAACACCTGTTACCTTATCCATTACTTCTTCAATAACGGATTCAACATCATCTGCGAAGGAATGAACAACCTGGCTGATTTCTTTCTTTTTTGCAACTTTAACTGCCTGCTCTGCTGCTTCTTTGATTCCACGTCCCTTAAGAGCAGAAATCTTAACAACTGTACATCCAAGCTTTTCACTTAACTTATCAGTGTCCACCGTATCTCCTGTTTTCTCTAAAATGTCAATCATATTGACAGCCATTACAACAGGTATTCCAAGTTCCATTATCTGAGTTGAAAGATAAAGATTTCTTTCAAGGTTGGTACCGTCGACGATATTAAGTATCGCATCCGGTCTTTCATTAATAAGGTATGTTCTTGCTACGACCTCTTCAAGTGTGTAAGGTGATAAAGAATATATACCCGGAAGGTCCATGATTGTTACTTCTTTATCAAACTTTAACTTACCTTCCTTTTTTTCAACTGTAACGCCGGGCCAGTTACCGACGAACTGGTTGGAACCGGTGAGTGCATTAAATAATGTTGTTTTACCGCAGTTTGGATTACCTGCAAGTGCAATTTTTAATGACATAATCTTCTCCTTTTTCTGATATATATTAATTTGTTTTAACTATCGCAAGTTAGTCTGGTATAACTCTTATGCAAAAAAAATTATTCTACCTCTATCATTGCGGCATCAGCTTTTCTTACCGACAATTCATAACCTCTTACGGTAACTTCGATAGGGTCACCCAGTGGCGCAACTTTTCTTATGTTAATCTCGACACCTTTAGTAATTCCCATATCCATAATTCTTCTCTTGACAGGACCATCCCCGGTAAGCTTCTTAACTCTTACGGTCTGTCCAATTGCAGCTTCTCTTAATGTCATCTTGAACTTACTCCTTTTATACCATTATTTTATTGGCCATATCATTACCAATTGCGATTCTTGAATCCTTAACATTAACAATCATATTACCTCCAAGTCTGGAAATAACAGTTACACTAACACCAGGTACAAAACCAAGATTCTCTAAAAATCTTCTTGTCTCTTCCTTTCCACCAACTCTTGCTACAGTGCCTGTTGCACCTTCATTAATCATTGACAGCGGCATCATAAAGTTCCTCCTTCGCGTATGATAATTTTTCTCTTTTCGTTGGTTAGTATATACTAACGTTTATTAGATGTCAAGAATTTTTATTAGTGGTTTCAAATTATTTTGAGGCATAACAAACCCCAGCCCAAAAGACGGTTTGGCCATATATTCTGCCCGTTATTCTGTATGGAATCCTTAATGAGTTTTGCCTTTAAACGTTCTCCATACATAAAGAAATCATTCCCTTTTACAATCCCCCATTCCATAAGTATTGCTGCTGCCCCGGTCACAAAAGGTGCCGCAACTGACGTACCGCTTGCAAGCCTGTAGCCACCTCCGGGGTATGGTGCTGATATATCCACGCCCGGAGCCGATATATCAGGCTTTACGGTTACAAGATTTTTAGTATTACCCCTGCCTGAAAACGGAGCATAGGAAAAAGTTCTTCCGTTATATGCACCCACTGTTATTACCCTGTAAGACGTGGATGGAATTGTAAGTGTAGTTTCCGGAACCGCACTTGTAAATCCGGTCTGCCCGGTAAGCATCGTTCTTCCGGAAATCCACAAATCTATTTTTCCGTCTTTAATACTGTCAGGATAAAACATTATCTGCCAGATTCCGTTTTTTACGTAAACATTATCCGGAATAATCTGTATAAGTATCTCGCTGTTATAACTGTATGGTGTGGCAGTTCCCACATATACATATATTAATTCATCGGTGCTCTTAAATTCATATATACCCTCACCTTTTGGCACAACATACCTTTCTCCGGAAGGATTTTCTATTTCTATGTAAAAATCATCCCAGTACCTTTTCCATATCTGTATGGCAATGGACTCTTCGTAATTTCCTACAATAAATTCGCACATTTTTCTCCGGTCATTAAGTTTCACCATCGTATGTATACGCTTATCAGCTTCATTGCCTGCGCCGACAATCACATTATTTTTCCATATTTCCGTAACATAATCTATATATGTTTCAAATAGTGATGTTCCGTCATGGGCACCGTAGTTGTTTCCTATACTAATATTTATGGCAATCGGGCGGTTATTTTCCATTGCAAATTTTAATGCAAAATCCACTCCCTCCATGAGTCTTGCCGTACTGAAAAAATTATCTTCGCCAAGTTTTACAACTATTATATCCGACTTAAATGCCACACCGTTATTTCCTGCCGCAATACCTGCCACGCTTGTTCCATGTCCCGATTTGTCCATAATCAAGGACCTGTTATTTTCTGCAATGGCATTGTCAATATCTTCCCTTGAATAGACTCTGCCTGTAACTTCATCGTAAATAACGGCAATCCTTGTTTTGCCATCCACAATAAAATCAGGATGAAAATAATCAATACCGCTGTCAATTACCGCGACATATACACCCTCTCCTCCGTTCCCGTTTCTGTTTACATCAGGCTCCATGCAGGAAATTATCTTTGAATATAACAACTCATACTGAAGGCTTTTGGGTTTTTCAATAAAAAGAACTCCATCGGTTTCTGCCAGCCTGTCAATATTTTCTCTTGGAATTCTGACAAGCCCGTATCCACCTAAGAGCTCTTTTATGCTTCCGTTTAATTCAGTAACTTCCGTAACAATATTATGACTGTATCTCACAATCAGTTCCCATACTCCGTCACTGTAACCTACATTAAGGTCATCGGTTTTAATCCGTTCCTTTTCAGGTACATCAAGTGCCAGTAATAGTTCTGAATCAATTTTACCTTCCATATCATATCCTTTGAATGTTTTTATTATGTATATGAAGGAAATTAAATTAATATTTCTTTTTTAAGGCAGGTTGAATAAATATAACAGCCGCCCGTTTCTTTTCCCGTAACTCTTGATATGGTATCCGCATACAATTCTAACTGCTTATGGTATCTTTCGACCAATGCCTTTTCGCCTGCCTTGCCCTGCTCTACCCTGTCCGTTTTGTAATCGACAATATATACTTTATCGTCTTCAAAAAAGAAAGCGTCAACTATTCCCTGAACAAGAATCTTTTCATCTGACGGATATTCCTTGTCAATCATATCGGCACCAAGTTCCATAATAAAAGGCTGTTCCCTGAATAACAGTCCTTTTTTGTATGCACTGCCCATTCTTTTTCCAAGATCTGTCTGTAAGAATTCTTCAAATCTTTTAAGATTGATTAAGCCCGCATACTCTTCTGATATTTTACCTGCTGCCACCGAAGTCTTTAAATATTCCTCAATGGAGTTGTAATCTTTGCAGCAGTCATAATTAAGGATTTCAAAAAACCTGTGATAAGCCGTTCCTCTTAATGTGCCTTTGACTTCTTCATCCACGCCTTTCCTGAAACGTGGAACAGCTTTGGTTCTTTCGGGAGCGATTACCTTTGATGCCTCGTCCTCATTCTCTTCCATGGACATGTGCTTAATTTCCGAAACGGAATATTTAGACTTAAGGTTCTTTATCTCCTTGTGAGGATATATATATTCCACAGTATTTTTAACCTGTTCTGTGTCCTTTCTTCCGCTAAATGCCCGTCTGAACAGTTCGTTTATATCTGTCAAATCTTCTTTAACCGCATCTTTTACATTATCCGTAAGTAATTCATTGTCATAGCAGATATAATTATACTTACCGCAAAGTTCATCTGACTGCAATGCTCCAAGGATAAGCGAGCTGTAATTCTTATTGCCAAGTATAAACTTCATATCAATAATGCTTCTGTCTATATCTGATGTAAACTCTTCGTATTTTTTTGAAGAAACAACTCCTGTTACCACTAATTTCTGGACTGCTCTTGTAAGTGCCACATAAAGAAGCCTTATCTCTTCTCCCGTTCCTTCACGCTCGTATTTCTTTTTCATTATCTCCTTGAAAAGAAATTTTTGTTTTCTCCGGCTTTTCAAATCAACATAATCCATTGAAATGCCAAAATCTTCGTCTATAATAATTTTACTCTTTAAATCTTCTTCGTTAAAACGTTTATCGGAATTACCGAGAATAACAACCGGGAACTGCAAACCCTTACTTTGATGTATAGTCATTATTCTCACATAATTGTTATCATTGCCTGCATTACCCGCTTCACCGAAATCCACATCGTAATTTCTTATTTTATCAATGTATCTTACGAAATTAAAAAGCCCCGAAAAACTTGTTTTCTCAAACTTCTCAGCCTGTAATATAAACATATTGATGTTCATTTTTCTTCTGCTGCCGTTTAAAAGGAATCCTACATAATCATAATATCCCGTCGAATATATAAGTTCCGACACAAGTTCCCTTATAGTCATAACACCTGCTTTTTTACGGTATTCTCCTATAAAATTCATGAATTTCCTGCACTTTTTAGCGGTCTCTCCGTCACCTTTACTAAACTCGCAAAGACAGTCATAGTAATTTTTTTTACGTCTGTTGCCTTTTATCAATGCCATTTCATTAGCGGTAAATCCTGCAAAATATGACTTCATAACTGCTAAAAGCGGAATTTCCTGTCTTTCGTTATCAATAACCTTTAATACATCGATTATAAGCCTTACTTCATAAGCGGAAAAATATCCCGTTGTTGATGCATAATCCGCAGGAATTCCCATATTACCGAGAGTATCCACATATTCCGGTCCTGCGTCTTTACCACTTCTTAAAAGAATTACAAAATCCTTGTATGTAAGCTCCTCATTCTCTGCCATAATCTCTTTAATTCTCATAGCTGCAATTTCAGCATTAATTATGCCCTTGGAATCATCGTTATAATCGTCACTTTCTTTGACATACATACATATATCCGTGTCGGTGTTAATCTCATCCTTGATATTTCCACCGTAATTAAGTGCTGCGTCATCATTATATTCAATATTACCAACGCTTTTTTTCATAATACGCCTGAAAATATCATTAACGGAATTAATAACATTAACGGTACTTCTGAAATTCTTATGAAGTTCAATCTTGCGTTCCGGCGATTGCTCTTCCGTATATGTATTGTATTTGTCTATAAATATTTCAGGTCTTGCCATTCGGAATCTGTAAATACTCTGTTTTACATCGCCTACCATAAATATATTATTGCAGCCAAACCTGCACCTTGATACGGCATTCAGTATTTTCTCCTGAACGTAGTTACTGTCCTGATATTCATCTATATATATTTCATCATATAATTCAGAAAGTTCATCTGCTACATGGGTATACTTTTCTGTTTTTCCCTCTTTTGACACAAGGATTTCAAGTGCCCTGTGGGCAACATCCGAGAACTCTGCAATTTGCCTTTCTTCTTTGGCCTCCCTGTATCTGTCTGCAAACTCAGTAGTAAAATCAACTACAGCAGTAATGCTTGTCCTTACGCATGCCACCTCGTCTATTATATCTTCATAAGGATAACAGCAGTATAAATCAATTATTTCTGTAATTTCTTTTTTGAGGCTGTTTCTTTCTGTGGTAATGTAATCGCTAAGTTCCTTATCAGTACCTTTTCCTGCCCTTGGTTTTGTACGGAAATTCTTATCTGCATTGTTATTAAGTTCCGTAAAACTATTACATTCAAGAAGCCTTGTAACCTTACTTTTATCATCACATAAAACATCCCTTACCCCGCTAAGTCCGGGGTCTTCGCATAATTCTATGAGGTTATCATAGGATTGTGACATCTCATTCAGAAGTTCTTTTATATATGAAAAAAGATATTCTATGACAGGAGAAGCATTTAATTCCTCCTCATTATCAATATCATATAATTTTGCACAGTCAGAAAGCCATTCCTTAGGCCAAGGGTGGCTTTCTGAGGCATCATAAAGTTTTTTAATAATATCAAAAAAAGGTGCTATTGATTTACCCTGTGTAAGACTGTTAATGGCTGTTATGAGATTTTCGTCATTGTTTTTAAGGCGTTCCTCCAGCAGTTCATTATATACATCTTCCTTAATAAGTTCTGTTTCGCCTTTATCTGCAATTCTGTATGAAGGCTCATAGCCTATGGTATTATAATAATTTTTAAGAATATAACTGCAAAAACTGTCTATCGTCGTGATTTTGGCATGGTTAATAAGAGCAATCTGTCTGATTGCCCGTCTGTTACCGCAATCTGCCTTGAGAATATCTTCAAAACGCTTTGTAAGACGCTCTTTCATTTCTCCTGCTGCTGATTTTGTAAAAGTCACTATTACTATTCTGTCTATATCAACCGGATTCCATTCATCAAAAACACGGCTTACAATTCTCTCAACAAGAACAGCGGTTTTACCCGATCCTGCCGCAGCACTTACAAGAAGATTACAGTTTCTTTCATATATAGCGGTCTGCTGTTCACTTGTCCAGTTACTCATCTTTCTTATTCTCCAATCCGATTTTTGCGAAAAAATCATCCAGACTTATCTTTTCCCTTACGCGGTATTTTTCTTTTTTAATAACATTAAATCCGCAGATATCGCTGTATTTGCAAAAATCACATGCTCCCTCGTAAGGATTTATTGATATTCTGCCTTCGGTCATCTCATCTACAAGCTCTGACATTCTCCTTGAAGCGTAACCTGCCATTGCCCTAAACTGCTCATCCGTAACAACTTTATCACTGTATGCCACATTATTGTCCCGTCCTTTTTTTACGGGTATTACATTGGACTCCTTATCCATATTATGGTCAAGAAGCCCGATACTGTCATGTCCCACAATCCCCGATGGAATAAAATCCTGAAGAGCATCTTTTTTATCGGTTACCGGATCTTTAAGGGTATTATAAAAAACAGCGGCCGGAACTGCCTTAACGCTATCTTTTTCATACTCTTTAAGTGCTTCGTCAAGATATATGAGAAGCTGGAGTTTTTCTCCCGTAAGTATTTCTTCTTTGCTTATGGTATTTTCCCCCGACTTGTAATCAATAATTTTAATGTAGTTACTGCCGTTTTCTGAAGCTATATCAATCCTGTCGATTTTGCCGTTGACAGTCATGCCATTAATATTACGGATAAAACTATGTTCAAATGCCGCAGGAATAAAGCTTCCGGCGTTAATCTGTTTACCCATAGCCCATACGGTTCTGTTTACAATATCGGAAAGTCTCATTTTAAGAAATTCATTGGCTGCACTTTCTTTAAAGAAGGAATACTTATAGTCAGTGGTTATCTTATCAAAGGCTACATTTACAAAATCCTTTCTTTCTTCATCACTGAGGCTTCCGAAATTAAGGCCGTTTTCCATAAGTGTACAGCCCATATATTCAAGTGTCTTATGAAAAATATCACCTATATCAATATTGGTTATCTTATGCTCCTGTCTTTCACCTATCCCAAGTCCGTAGGTAAGGAAATGGGAAAAGGCACAGCCGGCATAGGTCTCTATCCTTGATACGCTTGCGGTAAGATTTTCACTGTAAAGCATTTTTGCGGCTTCTTTTGTAAGATTATCGGACATAACATTCTCATTAAAGCTATCGATTATTTTCTTAATGATATTGCCATATACATCATCATTAACAAAATAAGAAATTACTGCTGCCAGATTTTTGTCCGCATCATAATCTTTGATTTTGGCATAATCCGATACAAGGTGGAAAGAGTTCTGTCTGTTAGTAAGAAAATCCGTTATATCAGGGTGGTATGGCTTAATATCGTACATATCACTTATTATCCCTATTACCCTTGACGGTCTTATCTCTTTACCATCATCGTTATATCTTCCATAACTTAAATACAGTGTATTTTCAGGTCTTGTAAAATTGAGATACAGGTAAAAATTCTGCATAAATACTTTTTCTTTAGGCGTCGGAGAAAGAACAATCTGCATATCGGAAAGCGTCATGCGTTCATCCTCAGACAAAATACCATGGTTATCTCCTGTTTTAGGAATAATTCCTTCATTGGCACCAAGTACAAAGAGCACCTTGATATTATCAATTCTTGAACGCTCCAGATCCCCAACCATTACACAGTCATTGGAGGGTGGAATTATACCCACCTTTATCTCTTCAAAGCCGGCATCCATAATTTCGGCAAATTCTTTTACCGTCATAGGCTCGTCACCTAACATATCATATATTCTTTCAAGTAATGTTACCACATGTCCGTAGCTCTTGCGAAATTCTTCCGCCTTATCCTCATCCTCCGTATTATCCGCCAGCATCTCCATCTCCTCATAGAGGTTTTCTTTTTCCATAAAATCATACACGGCATTGACGTAATCCGAGGCCTTGGTTCCCTTTGTCATATCACTGTAAAATTCTGAAATAAGGCAACAAAAATCCTCTCTTACTTCATTAATTACATCAAGTCCCATTTCTTTTGACTTGTATGCTCTTACAAACTTTTCACAATATCTGTCAAAACCTTTTATACCAAAAGCAAGAATATAATCCTCAAAAATATTGACTTTATCACGTTCAAATCCGCAAAGCCCGTTTTTCAGTACACGGAACACGGCTTCATAGGAAAAGCGTTCTTTAATAAGTGCAATGATACCTCTTATATATTCAACCATTGGATTACCTATAAGGCTTCTTTTATTATCCATAAAAAAGGGAATGCCCGATTCCTTAAAAATTCTGGCGGTTTCGTTGGCAAAATTATCCTTATCCCCAAGAATAACTCCTATATCGTTAAATCGGTAACCATGGGTTCTTACTTCCTTTAAGATGGCCGCCGCAGCATATTGAATCTCTTCTTTGCCGTTTAAATGCTCACTTATATGTATATCCTCCGTATTGCCGCCAAAGGTACTGCCGTTATATCTGAAAATATTTTCTTCAAGAAAATTAAGGGCAGGCGAATTGCGGAAACGATATTTTGAATGGTCGCTTTCAATTCTTTGCATCAAAAAAGGAATACGGACATTATCAGCTATCACTCCAAGCTTCCTTATCATATCCTTACTCATATAAAAAAGCTCATCCATTCCCATATCCGTATTGATGTTATTTATGGCAGGGGATGAAATGGTAACCGTCACTATAATATTCTCCGCCTGCAGAGCAATTTTCTCTATCAGCCTGTACTGGACAGGTGTAAATCCTGTAAACCCATCAAATACAACAGTGCTTCCCTTAAGTAAATCGGAATTATCAATGAATCTGTATAAAAGTTCCGGTTTATCTTCAACCGTAACAAACCTGTCCCTGATATAATTCTCAAATTCACTGTAAATAAGGCTTATGTCGTCTAACTTATCCCTGAGTCTGTCACTGCCTGCACTCACTGCTATCTCTTTAAGCATATTAGGCGTAATTCCGTACTGTTTCAGTTCTGAAATCATTGACTTCATCTCGCTGACAAAGCCCTGTCTTCTGCCTGCCTTAATAATACGGAAATCTGACTTTATATTATTAAGTATTTTTCTGACGATAAGATTTTTACCTGTATCGTCAATGGTTTCCTTAAGCTCTATCTGCAATTCTTCAAACACTCTGTAGCAGAGTCTTCCGAAAGTAAGTACATCTATATTAAAAACACCATGTGAGGGGTGCATCCTTACGACCCTTTTCTGTGCCTGCAAAGATGACTGCTCCGGTACGATAAATACATATTTTTTATCAGGATTGGCACAGGCTTCCTTAACTATATCCGAATATACATATTCTGTTTTTCCATGTCCCGAAGGACCATATAAAATTTTAATTGACATATTTCCTACCTTAAATGAATACATCTGTAATAATCAGATGTTGGAGTTATTCATGAGTACAAAGACCAAAATACTTGTTTTTAAAATGAAAGAGATAATCTATACTATAGTTTTCGCCGTCCTTGCTATCCTGCTCATCATTTTTCTTGTATTAATCATAAAAGGACACAGCAAAAAAAGCAGCGAGTCAGCCAAAAAATCCACCTTTTCTCCGGGTATATATGAAGCATCCATCGTATTGTCTTCAAATCCGGTAAATATTGAAGTTGTGGTGGACCATGAACAAATCAAATCAATCAGCATGGTAAATGTATCAGAAGCCGTTACAACAATGTATCCTCTTATATCTTCATCACTTACGGAAATTGCATCACAGATTGTTCAAAATAATTCGACAGAGAATCTTGTATTTAATGATGAAAATAAATACACCTCAATAATCCTTGTCAATGCAATTAATACAGCCCTTTGCAAAGCGGGACTCTGACATATAACGATTATATCATATTGAAATTTCCTTAACAATATTTTATACTTTTACCAAAGTACTGAAAAATGTACACTAAATATGTTAAAGGACTAATAATATGAGAGATAATTTTATAAGATGTGCCGCTGTCTCTCCCGATGTGACAGTCGCAGACCCCTTAGCCAATGAGCTTTCGATTAAAGCATATATGGATGAGGCAGCCAAAAATAATGTTTCGGTTCTGGTATTTCCCGAACTTTGTCTTACAGGATACACATGTAACGATCTTTTTTTACAGGATACACTTCTTAAGAACTCTCTTGACGCAGTAATCCGTCTTGCAGAATATACAAAAGATAAGAATTTTATTGCCTTTGTAGGGCTGCCTTTTATGTACGGTAATTGTCTCTACAATGTCGCCGCCGCATTATGTGACGGCAGAATTATCGGTCTTATCCCCAAAAAAAATCTTCCCTCTTATTCGGAATTTTATGAAACAAGACATTTCACCCCGGGTTTTGACGAATGTGTCAATATAACAGTCGGCGACTGTTCCGTTCCGTTTGGTTCAAAGCTGTTATTTGCGTGTAAAGATATTCCATCCCTTGTTATCGGGGCTGAAATCTGTGAGGATGTATGGGTTCCCTTACCTCCTTCCATAAATCATGCCCTTGCAGGTGCTACGGTAATCGTCAACTGCTCTGCCAGTGATGAAACTGTCGGTAAGGACCGGTACCGCAGGGATTTGATTTCCGGTCAGTCAGCCAGACTTATATCTACCTACATCTATGCAAATGCGGGTGAGGGTGAATCCACACAGGATCTTGTATTCGGCGGACATAATATAATAGCCGAGAACGGAACCGTTCTTGCGGAATCAAAGCGTTTTAAGAACGGAATAATCTATGGTGACACAGACCTTGACAGGCTTAAAAATGAGCGCAGAAGAATGACAACCTTCCCTAATGTTTCAAAGGATTATACTACTGTTTATTTTTCCCTTGCAATTAAGGACCTTTCATTAAACAGGTTTTACAATATGACACCTTTTGTCCCATCATCCGTTGAAGAAAGAGAACTTCGCTGTGAAGAAATCCTTTCCATCCAGGCAATGGGACTTAAAAAGAGGCTTAAACACACGGGCAGTAAGCATGCAGTCATCGGTATATCCGGCGGTCTTGATTCAACTCTTGCCCTTTTGGTAATCGTCAAGGCTTTTGATATGCTTTCGATTCCTCGCGAAAATATAATTGCCTACACGATGCCTTGTTTCGGCACAACTGACAGGACTTACAACAATGCCTGCAATCTTGTTGCCGCATTACACGGCACTCTCAAAGAGGTAAATATCAAAAATGCCGTTAATATCCATTTTGAGGATATCGGTCAGGACCCTGACAAACACGACATAACCTACGAGAACTGTCAGGCAAGAGAAAGGACACAGATTCTTATGGACGGTGCCAACCTGTATAACGGTATGGTTATCGGCACCGGTGATTTATCAGAGCTTGCTCTTGGCTGGGCAACCTACAATGGCGACCATATGTCAATGTATGCCGTCAATTCAGGTATTCCAAAGACCCTGGTGCGCCACCTTGTGCGTTTCTATGCCGATACCTGCAACAATGACACCTTAAAAAACCTGCTTCTGGATGTACTTGATACTCCTGTAAGTCCTGAACTTCTTCCTCCTGTGGATGGCAAAATCTCCCAGAAAACAGAGGACCTTGTCGGACCTTATGAGCTTCATGACTTTTTCCTTTATTATATTTTACGTTTTGGATTTGCTCCCGATAAGATATATAGAATCGCAAAAATTGCGTTTAAAGATGTCTATGATGACGCTGTAATCCTTAAATGGCTTAAAGTATTCTACCGCCGTTTCTTCAGCCAGCAGTTCAAGCGTTCCTGCCTCCCTGACGGACCTAAGGTCGGCTCTGTTGCCATCTCCCCAAGGGGTGACCTGCGCATGCCTAGTGACGCCTGCAGCAGGATATGGCTGGACACGATTGAGAAGATGTGAGCCGGCGAGGCTGTTTTCCGCTGTTTGGGTAGAGATTCATGAACGGCGGCACTGGGCAGCTATGATGAGAATCCGGTACTTTCTTGCACCAAAAAGCATCTAAACATAAAAAAGTGGTGTCCCCTGATAATTCTGTGTGTCATGCCCCGGGATTCCGGGAACACATTACAGGGTACACCACTTTTATATTATTAACCTATGACTTCTTTCATTGTGTAATGTCCTGCAGGCTGTCCTTTGAGGAACTTAGCTGCTTCAACAGCACCTTTGGCAAATACACTCTTTGAATATGCGGTATGAGAGAATGTTATTACTTCGTCTTCGCCTGCGAAAATAACATCATGCTCGCCTACTATTGTTCCGCCTCTTACAGAAGAAAAACCGATTTCGTTCTTAGGTCTTGGAATTCTGTCCTGACTTCTGTCGAATTTGTATTCATATTTCTCAGGGAGGCTTTCATTAATAGCATCACCTAAAGCAAGTGCTGTGCCACTTGGTGCATCAACCTTGAAATGATGATGTTTCTCAACGATTTCAATATCAAAACCAGCTTCTGCAAGTAATGGCGATACTGATTTAAGCACCTTGAATAAAGTATTAATTCCTAAAGACATATTAGCTGATTTAAGGACAGCTACCTTCTTTGATACCTCTTCAACTCTTGCAAGCTGTTCTTCAGATAATCCTGTTGTGCATAATACTACAGGAATTTTCCTTGTTTCAACATAATCAAGCAATTTGTCAATTGCCTTTGCCGATGCAAAATCAATGATTACATCTGCTTCAACATTGCAGTCATCAATATTGGTAAAAACAGGGTATGGATTCTGTCTGTTATCAACAATATCTATTCCCGCAACAATTTCTGCGTCTTTGTCAGCGGCAACAATTCCTGTGATGACCTGACCCATCTTACCGTTGCAGCCGTGCATAATTATCTTAACCATTTTCTGTACCTTCTTTTATATTAATCCGTAATTTTTCATTGCATTTTTGAGAACTTCAAGGTTCTTTGGCTCCATTGGAGAAAGAGGTCCTCTGAGTGGTCCTACTTCAAATCCCATAAGATTAAGGGCATGTTTTACAGGAATAGGATTAACTTCAACAAAAAGTGCCTTGATAAGCTCTATTGACTTAAGCTGGAGTTCACATGCTTTCTTGACATCACCGTTAAGGAATAATGTAGGAATGTCGTGGGCAACCTTAGGTGCAACGTTTGAAAGAACTGAGATAACGCCCTTTCCACCAAGTGACATAATAGGAACTATCTGGTCATCATTGCCTGAATATATGTCCATCCTGCCTTCTGTCAAAGCTGCAAGTTCTGCAACCTGTGAAAGATTTCCTGATGCTTCCTTGATACCTACGATGTTATCCACTTCTTTAAATAATTTAGCTGCTGTAGCAGGTAAAATATTACATCCTGTTCTGCTTGGAACATTGTAAAGAATGATAGGAATTTTAACCGAACCCGCAACCTTGGTAAAGTGTGCAATAAGTCCTGACTGTGTTGCCTTGTTGTAATAAGGTGTTACAACAAGAAGTCCGTCTGCTCCTGCTGCTTCTGCTTCTTTTGATAATTTAACTGCTGTCTCAGTACAGTTAGAACCGGTTCCCGCAATAACAGGTATTCTGTGATTAACTGTCTTAATGCAGAATCTTATAACCTCTGAATGTTCTTCCTCGCTTAATGTTGCTGATTCACCTGTTGTTCCGCAGATAATGATTGCATCTGTCTCATTTGCAATCTGGAACTCAAGAATCTCAGCTAACTTCTCATAATTAACGCTTCCGTCAGCGTTCATTGGTGTAACAATGGCAACACCGGCACCTGTAAATAATGACATAATATGTCTCCTTCCATATATAAAATTTATACTGATGTAAACAATGAATGTCCGCTTAACAGACATTCTGTTATTTTAAATAAAAAAAGAGTTCCAAAAGGAACTCTTAAAGTCATAAGCTATAATTTAACTTTAGGTAGCTCCCCATCTTACGATGACAGTCATATACATATTATATATATGCCCAGCTTGCATTAATACAGGTTAATACAGCTTCGGCACCGACTCCTTTCCATTGTCATCATCTATTCCTGTCATATCAGACAATGTACTGTTAATCAGTGCAACCTCTACACTCTTTTTTATTTAATGATAGTGTATCACTTAATATATACTATGTCAAATAAATAATTTTATGCCTGTAAGTCCGGCTCCCGGCAGGAAAAATCTTGCTGCCTTCGGAACAAATTCTGATAGAATATAGGTAAAAAGAACCAGTCCCGCTCCGGCAAGAAAAACATAGTATGTATTTTTAAGCACTCTGCTTATTCCGATTAATATAAATGAAAAGATTATCATATAAATAAATTTTGTAATGTTAATCAATAGGATTGCATTACCGACAGAAATATCAAGTGTAAATCCTGACATTTCCATAATTGATTTAATGGAATAATTATAATAATTAATATCAAAAAGTCTTGATTTAATCAGATAGTCAAGCAGCAATGACACAATGGAAAGCACTACAACCACACTCATTGTAATTAACATACGGCATCCAAACAGTTTTTTTCTGCCATTATATGAAGTTTTAACAAGGACATCCGTCCTGCACCTGTAATCATTACAAAATATATTGCATATAATATACGCAATAAAAATAATTGCGGTAAATTCCATTCCAATGGATGCAATGTATTTCTGCACATCTAAATCATAAAAAAGCCTGCCATCAGGGTATTTCTCGTAGTAATAATTATATTTTTCTCTTATATATGAGTACACCGGTATCATTTTTTCTGCAATAAGGCTGTCATTCTTAATTTCTCTGTACTCTTCATCAGTATATTTACCAAGGTAATAATTATACTCAATAGTTTTCTCGTCTTTTATATCCGAAAAATATTCCAGTCTTTCTTCCACAAAATCTCTCTTCTCCTGTGTATATCCACCCGGCATTTCACTGATTACTTTTTTATAAAGATTTTCATCAATATTCCTTCCTGTCTGGGGAATATTAACGAACGCGAGTATTACTTTCAGCAATAACATTACTACTAAAAAAATCAAAGCCTTAATATTCAATATGCTCTTTTTAAGTTCAAATTTTAATATTTTATTCACTTTTATTCATCTTTCTCAAACAATGTCATATATTCATCCTCAAGATTGTGGCTTCCGTCATTATCAATCTCACCCGCTATTACACCTTCTTTTATCAGCAGAATCTTATCTGCAATCATATCAAGGTCCGAAACTATATGGGAAGAAATGATGATTACCTTATCCTTTTTATTATTAAGGATTAACTCTCTGAAACGGATGCGTTCTTTAGGATCAAGTCCCACTGTCGGTTCATCAAATATAAGTATCTCCGGGTCTGCAATAAAAGTTACTGCAATTGCTGCACGTCTTTTCATTCCTCCGGAAAATGTTTTGATTTTATCATCTTTTCTCGATAAAAGATTAGTGCCGGTAAGGACTTTTTCCATCATCTCCGGTATTTTAGACTTATCAAGGCCTCGAAGATAAGCAAAATATTCTAACATTTCCGTAAGGGTAAACTCCGGATACAATCCTGTATTCTGTGGAAGATATCCTATATGTTTTCTGTATTCAGCTTTCATATTTTTAATATTTTTTCCCATATATTCAACAGAACCTTCACTGCTGTCAATCACATCGGAAATTATATTCATAAGAGTTGATTTTCCTGCACCGTTCGGAGCAAGTATTTATAGACAACCACCGCAACACCGCATAAAACAAGACTTTTTTGAAACACGAAAACTAAACTTAAAGCCCTATAATCACATGGTAAACGCCTTTTCCACACGGAACGGGCGTTTTTCATTGTCCGGGCAAATGAAAGGAGCTGATAACATGGCAGTATTCCGAGTGGAAAAAAGCAGGGACTACACCGTTATGTCAAACCACCACCTACGCAATACTGACTTATCCCTCAAATCAAAGGGGCTGCTTTCACAAATGCTTTCCCTGCCCGAAGAATGGGACTACACCCTAAAGGGACTTTCCAAAATCAACCGTGAGGGCATAGACGCTATCCGGGAAGCAATACGAGAACTGGAACGGGCGGGATATGTGACCCGTACAAGAGTGCGGAACGAAAAAGGACAGTTGGGGGCGGCTGATTATGTGATACATGAATTTCCAGTGCCGCCTAAACCTACATTGGAAAATCCAACACAGGACAAGCCTATATCGGAAAATCCAACATTGGAAAACCCTATGCAGGAAAATCCAACGCAATTAAATAAAGAACTATTAAATACAGAATTATCAAATACGGATTTATTAAATACCCATTCCATTCCTATCCTTTCCACTCCCTTAACAGGGGGAACGGCTACGCCGCAGGAACGGAAAGGAAACGGCTACACCAACATGGACGCAGTACGGGCTTATGAGGAAGTCATAAAGGACAATATCGAGTACGCCTATCTGACACAGGACAAAAACATTGACCGAGGTATGCTTGATGAAATCGTGGCACTCATGCTTGAAACCGTCTGCACCCGCCGCAAAGTGATACGCATTGCCGGGGACGACTACCCCGCAGAGCTTGTGAAGTCTAAGTTTATGAAATTAAACAGCAGCCATATCCAGTTTGTGATTGACTGTATGCACCAAAACACCACCAAGATACGCAACATCAAGAAATATCTGCTTGCGGTTCTTTTCAACGCACCAAACACCATTGACAGCTATTATACCGCCCTTGTCGCCCACGATATGGCACAGGGCGTATTTTTATCGCAGGAACAGGAGGACGACAGCTTATGAAACAGGGAGCATTGATTTTTGACAAGGAAAGCGGACGCTATGACATTCGCTTTGGACTGGACGACTACAACGGCGGCTTGCATTGCGGCGAATGTTTTGACGTATTCGCAGGCGGCAAATGGAAGCCGACACGCATTGAAATGAGTACCGGGCAGGAATGGTATCTTGTGGGTATCAAGACGGACGTACTGGACGGCTTGCGTGTGCGGGTACATAACAGATAACCGGGCGGCTGCCCTGCACTACCCCAAGAAAGGAGGAATGACAGCCCATGCAGGAACAGATCAACGAAAAGACCGTTGCATTGTCAATCAAAACGGCGAAGCTGACCGCCGAAGTCTTACAAAAGGCTATCAGAAAAATGTTAGCCGCCAAGAAGAACAAAGCACCAAAAATATACAAAGGCAGGCAGACCCTAAAACACCTTATGAAGCAGAACACGGGCGTTTCCAGTATGGAAATCACGGACGCTAACATAAAGGCATTTGAACCCATAGCCAAGAAATACGGGCTTGATTACAGCCTAAAGAAAGTCAAAGGCGAAGAACCGCCCCGGTATCTTGTCTTTTTCAAGGGGCGGGACGTGGACGTTATGACAGAAGCCTTTAAGGAGTTTGCCGCCAAGCAGTTAGCCAAAGAGAAAAAGCCGTCCATACGCAAAATGTTAGCCGCTTTCCGGGAAAAGGCTAAGCAGATGAACCAAAGCAGGCAGAAAGAGAAAAACAAGGACAGGGGGCGGGAAAGATGAAGCCAAACATCAAAAAGCTGCTTATCCTCAATGCGCCGTACCTGCTCTTTGTATGGCTCTTTATGAAAGCAGGCGAAGCGTTCCGGCTCTCTCCGGGGGCTGACCTCTCCGGGAAGCTCTTACACATCATGGAGGGCGTGACCGCAGCCTTTGAAAGCCCCCTGCCAAGCCTAAACGGGCAGGATTTTGTGATAGGCGTTGCCGGGGCGGTTATCCTGCGGATCGCCGTCTACATGAAAGGCAAAAACGCCAAGAAGTACCGCAAGGGCGTTGAGTACGGCTCTGCAAGGTGGGGGAACGCAAAGGACATTGAACCCTACGTTGACCCGGACTTTTACAACAACGTCCTGCTGACACAGACAGAACGCCTTACCATGAACAGCCGACCCAAAAGCCCCAAGTACGCAAGGAATAAAAACGTGTTAGTCATAGGCGGTTCGGGCAGCGGCAAGACCCGCTTTTTCGTCAAGCCGAACCTCATGCAAATGCACAGTTCCTATTGCGTGACCGACCCAAAAGGCACAATCCTCATAGAGTGCGGGAAGCTCTTAGACAGGGGCGGCTATAAGATAAAAGTGCTTAACACAATCAATTTCAAAAAGAGTATGCACTACAACCCCTTTGCGTACCTGCACAGCGAGAAAGACATATTAAAACTTGTCAACACAATCATGGTAAACACCAAAGGCGAGGGCGAAAAGTCGTCCGAAGATTTTTGGACGAAAGCCGAAAAGCTCTACTACACCGCACTGATCGGCTATATCTACTACGAAGCCCCGGAGGAAGAAAAGAACTTTACCACCCTGCTTGACATGATAAACGCAAGCGAAGCAAGGGAGGACGACGAGGACTTTAAGAACCCGGTAGACCTCATGTTTGACCGACTGGAAGAAAAAGACCCGGAACACTTTGCCGTAAAGCAGTATAAAAAATACAAACTTGCGGCGGGCAAGACGGCGAAATCTATCTTGATTTCATGCGGCGCACGGTTAGCACCCTTTGACATTAAAGAGCTGCGGGAGCTTATGGAAACGGACGATTTGGAGCTTGACACGTTGGGGGACAGGAAAACCGCCCTCTTTGTCATTATCTCCGACACGGACGACACATTCAATTTCATTGTCGCCATGATGTATACGCAGCTTTTCAACCTCTTATGTGACAAGGCTGATGATGTGTACGGCGGCAGGCTTCCCGTACACGTCCGCTGCCTGCTTGACGAAGTGGCAAATATCGGACAGATACCCAAACTGGAAAAGCTGATCGCCACCATACGAAGCCGGGAAATATCCGCCTGCCTTATCTTGCAGGCACAGAGCCAGTTAAAAGCCATATACAAGGATAACGCCGACACGATTGTAGGGAATTGCGACACCACCCTTTTCTTAGGCGGCAAGGAGAAAACCACGCTCAAGGAAATGTCGGAGCTTTTGGGGAAAGAAACCATAGACTTATACAATACATCAGAGAACCGGGGACGGGAAAAGACCTACGGCTTGAATTATCAGAAATTAGGCAAGGAGCTTATGACACAGGACGAAATTTCCGTCATGGACGGCGGCAAATGTATCTTGCAGGTAAGGGGCGCACGCCCCTTTTTCAGTGACAAGTTCGACATTACCAAGCACCCAAGATATAAATTCCTTTCCGATTTTGACAAGAAAAACGAATTTGATATTGAAAAATACCTGAAACGCCGCCCGGAAACAGTAAAGCCGGACGAACCCTTTGACCTCTACGAGATAGACGGGGACGATTTATAAGGGCGCAGGAGGAAAGGACACAGGGAAAAGGGCTTTGCGTCATGGAAATGTGCATAACAGGCTATTGCGTCATGGATAACACCATTCACAGCACATGGAAAAGCCAAAGTACGGCTTTTCCACGTCCTGCAAACAGTGTTACCCACAACGCAATATGCAAGCCAGTTATACACATTCCCACAACGCCGACTAAGACGGCGAAAAGCGCACCCCCTCTTTCTTTCATTCATAAGGGCATAAAGCCTTAAAGGAGGTAATCATCATAAAAAACGTAAACACCGGGTACATGGTTCGTGCGCCCACAGGGGGACGCACCACCCCTTTACAACTGAATACCGCCACGCCGCAGCACCTACGCAGCGTGGGGACAGCCGCCAGTACAGGGCGGCTTTTTTCATACCCAAAAACCAAAAAAATAAATTTTCCAAGCCGCAGGAAGCGGCAGAAAGTGAGGACTATATGGCATTTTTTAATTCCGCAATCACAGTATTACAGACACTTGTTATCGCATTGGGCGCAGGACTGGGCGTATGGGGCGTAATCAATCTGTTAGAGGGCTACGGCAACGACAACCCCGGCGCAAAATCACAGGGCATGAAACAGCTTATGGCAGGCGGCGGCGTTGCGCTGATCGGCACGACCTTAATCCCGCTGCTTTCCGGCTTGTTCGGTTAATCCGGGGAGGTAGTCTTTTATGGAGAGCATATTTGAAGCCATAAACGAATGGCTAAAGGAGCTTTTAATCGGGGCGATTAACGGAAACCTGTCAAATATGTTCGGGGACGTGAACGAGAAAGTAGGCACGATAGCGGCACAGGCAGGGCAGACCCCGCAGGGTTGGAACGGCGGCGTATTTTCCATGATACAGAACCTTTCACAGACCGTCATTCTCCCCATTGCGGGGCTTGTCATAACCTATGTGCTATGCGTGGAGCTAATCGGCATGATAACGGACAAAAACAGCCTGCATGACATTGATACTTTCATGTTCTTCAAATATGTGTTCAAAGCGTGGGTAGCGGTTTATCTTGTTACCCACGTTTTTGACATTACTATGGCGGTCTTTGACGTGGGGCAGCATTTAGTAAACAGTGCGGCGGGCGTGATAAGCTCCGACACCGCTATTGACGTGGAAAACACCCTTGCCACAATGACCGCCAACATGGAAACAATGGAAGTCCCCGAACTTCTCTTACTTGTAATGGAAACCGCAGCCGTAAGTATGTGCATGAAAATAATGTCCGTGCTGATAACGGTTATCCTCTACGGCAGAATGATTGAGATATATCTGACCTGCTCCGTTGCCCCTATCCCCTTTGCGACCATGACGAACCGGGAATGGGGAAGCATTGGGAACAACTACCTAAAAGGCTTGTTTGCATTGGGCGTACAGGGCTTTTTCATCATGGTTTGTGTCGGTATCTACGCCGTGCTTGTGAATGAAATGGTAATCGCAACAAACCTGCACAGTGCCATTTTCAGCATAGCCGCCTACACCGTGATACTCTGCTTCTCCCTCTTTAAGACGGGAAGCCTTGCAAAGAGCATTTTCCACGCACATTAGATTTCAGACCGCCCAAACGGGCAGAAAGGAGGTTATAAATGGCATATGTTACAGTACCCAAAGACCTTACGAAAGTAAAGAGCAAGGTTGCGTTAAACCTTACCAAGCGGCAGCTTGTGTGTTTTGGCGCAGCGGCGGTTGTGGGCGTTCCGCTTTTTTTTCTCATTAAGGACAGCGTACCGCAGACCGCAGCGACCTTTATCATGGTGCTTGTCATGCTCCCGTTTTTCATGTTCGCCATGTACGAGAAGCACGGGCAGCCCCTTGAAACCATTTTAAGAAACATCATTACGGTGTTTTTCCTCACGCCAAAGGAACGACCGTACAGGACGGAAAACTATTACGCCGTCCTTGCAAAACAGCAGAAATTGAAAAAGGAGGTAACAGCCATTGCGAAAAAAAGCTATCAAAGACAGACCGCAGGAACAGCGCACAAAAGAGAAAATAAAGCTCACACGGGCAGAAAAAAAGGAGATAGCCGCCCTCATGCGGCAGGCACGGGGGGACGGCAAAAAGCACACCGCACAGCAGACGATACCCTATGAAACCATGTACCCGGACGGGATATGCCGGATAAAGGACAACCTTTTCTCAAAGAGCATTGAGTTTTCCGACATCAATTATCAGCTTGCACAGCCGGACGACAAGACAGCCACCTTTGAAGCCTTGTGCGACTTTTACAACTCCCTTGACAGCTCCGTAGGCTTACAGCTTACCTTTGTGAACCGTGTCGCCGGGCAGGGGGACTTTTCAAAGAGTATCGCCATACCGCCGCAGCAGGACGGTTTTGATGACGTGCGGGAGGAATACGCCGCCATGCTCAAAGAACAGCTTGCAAAGGGCAACAACGGGCTTGTGAAGCGCAAATACCTCACGTTCACACTGGAAGCCGACAGCCTTAAAAATGCAAAATCCCGGCTTTCCCGACTGGAAACGGACATATTAAACCACCTCAAAATCTTAGGGGCGGCGAACAAGCCGCTTGACGGGAAAGAGCGGCTTGAAGTGCTGCACGGCATTTTCCACCCGGACGGGGACAGGCGTTTCCTGTTCAACTGGAAATGGCTTGTACCGTCCGGGCTTTCCACGAAAGACTTCATTGCGCCGCCCTCATTCGCTTTCAGAAACGGGAGAATGTTCGGCATGGGGGACAAGACCGGGGCGGTATCGTTCTTACAGATACTTGCGCCGGAACTCAACGACCGCCTGCTTGCCGACCTCTTGAACGTGGACGGGCATTTGCTTGTAAACCTGCATATCCGCAGTATCGACCAGAGCGAAGCCATAAAGACCATAAAACGCAAGATAACAGACCTTGACGCTATGAAGATAGCCGAGCAGAAAAAGGCGGTACGCAGCGGCTACGACATGGATATTATACCGTCCGACCTTGCCACCTACGGCGGGGACGCCAAAGACCTGTTACGGGACTTGCAGAGCCGCAACGAGCGAATGTTTTTACTGACGTTCCTTGTGGTAAACCTTGCCGACAACAAGCAGCAGCTTGAAAATCAGATATTCCAAACGGCGGGCGTGGCGCAGAAAGCCAACTGTTCCCTTGTACGCCTTGACTATCAGCAGGAAGCCGGGCTTATGTCGTCCCTGCCTTTGGGACTGAATGAAATACCCATACAGAGGGGGCTTACGACAAGCAGCACGGCTATTTTCGTGCCGTTTACCACGCAGGAGCTTTTTCAGAACGGGGAAGCCCTCTATTACGGGCTGAACGCCCTTTCAAGCAACATGATACTTGCAGACCGCAAGAAGCTGAAAAACCCTAACGGCTTGATTTTGGGGACACCGGGAAGCGGCAAGAGCTTTTCTGCCAAGCGTGAGATCACTAACGTATTCCTTGTGGCAGACAAAAAGGACTGTATCTTGATATGCGACCCCGAAGCCGAGTATGCGCCGCTTGTCAACCGTTTAGGCGGGCAGGTAGTGAAAATCTCCCCCACAAGCAGGGACTTTGTGAACCCTATGGACTTGAACCTCAACTATTCCGAGGACGAAAGCCCCTTATCGCTCAAAAGCGATTTTATCCTTTCCCTTTGTGAGCTTGTCGTTGGCGGCAAAAGCGGCTTAGAGCCTATCGAAAAGACGGTCATTGACCGAGCCGTGCGGGAGGTTTACCGGGAATACCTTGCAGACCCCGAACCGTCCAAAATGCCGATTTTGGAGGACTTGTATAATGCACTAAAGAAGCAGCCGGAAGCGGAAGCCGCACGGGTAGCCGCAGCACTGGAACTGTATGTGCATGGAAGCCTTAACGTGTTCAACCACCGCACCAACATAGACATACATAACCGCCTTGTCTGCTTTGACATTAAGGAATTAGGCAAGCAGCTCAAAAAGTTAGGTATGCTCATCATACAAGACCAAGTTTGGGGGCGAGTGACCGAGAACAGGGAACTCCACGCTAACACATGGTTCTATTGTGATGAATTTCACTTGCTGTTAAAGGAGGAACAGACGGCAGCTTACAGCGTTGAGATTTGGAAGCGTTTCAGAAAATGGGGAGGCATACCCACGGGCATAACGCAGAATGTCAAAGACCTGCTTGCAAGCCGGGAGATCGAGAATATTTTTGAGAACTCTGATTTTATCTATATGCTGAACCAAGCGGGCGGCGACAGGCAGATTTTAGCCAAGCAGTTAGGCATATCGAATAAGCAGCTCTCCTATGTGACGCACTCCGAAGCCGGGCAGGGGCTTATCTTCTACGGCAACGTGATACTCCCCTTTGTAGACCGTTTCCCGACCGACACCGAGCTTTACCGCATAATGACGACCCGCCCGGAGGAACTTGCCAATGGATAAAAAAACCGCCCTTACCGTACAAAGGACTGACCCGGAAACGGCGGTTACGTTTATCCGCAGATACCACTATTCAAAAGTGCTGCCCCGCCTTACAAGGCATTACTTAGGCATTTATGAGGGCGGGGAGCTTTCCGGCGTTGTCCTCTTAGGTTGGGGGACGCAGCCTTTACAGACGATAAGAAAGATTTTCCCGGCGCATGACCTTACAACAGCGTCCTATTTGGAAATCGGAAAAATGTGCTTTCTCCCGGAAAAGAACCATACCGGGTATTTTGGCAGCCTTGCGCTCTCCGCACTCATAAAATGGGTACGGGACAACACGGGCTGCCTTTTCCTTTACACCCTTGCGGACGGCATTATGGGGAAATGCGGGTATGTGTACCAAGCGGCGAATTTCCGCTATTTGGGACACTTCACAACGAGCGTTTACCGGGACAGCGCAACCGGGGAAAAGATACACCCCCGGAGTGCCGGGCAGCTCTTATCAGAAAACGCAGCGTTGGAGGGCGTTGCAAAGAAGAACTGGCTGACCCATGAATTTTGTGCCGCAAAGGGGATTGAGAAGATCAACGGGCGAATGTTCCGCTATATCTACCCACTTACCGGGGAAGCGAAAAAAATCTTAAACAGTTACCCGCAGTACGGAAGTATGCCATACCCCAAAGACAAGGATTTATATTTTGCAATCCGTACCGGGCAAAGACAGTACAGACAGATACCGCCGCCCCGGTTCGACCGGGACGTGTGCAACTATAACCCGCAGAAATACGGGAATGAAAGGAGAAACGAGCCATGAGCGCAAAAAAGAACACGCAGCAGGAAGCCTTGACAGAGCTTCTTGACCTGCTGACACAGAACGGGAAAAAGCAGGAAGCCGCCGAGCTTTCCGCATTATTCGCACAGTTTTCGGCAATGGAAACACAGTATGACAAGGTGCTTTCCGAACTTGCCGCCGTGCAGGAACAGCTTGCCACGCTGCATGACGGGGGAAACAGAGCCGCCGCCATGCAGGAAACCAAGCAGACGCAGGCGCACATCACGCAGGCAAAAGAAACACTCTCCACCTTAAAGGAGAACATGACCGACAAAATCAGAAAGACGCTTGCCGCCGTAAAACAGCACGGCATTTCTGCACTGAACAAGGCGGCTGACTTCTTAGGCGTGAAAAAAGCACTTGCGGAAATGAAAGGCAGCGTACAGGACGCTATCGCTTCCACACAGAGCAGCATTGATCGTATCAACGCCATAGGCAGCGAACTCCACGCCCTTAATGAACACGCCAAGAACTTAGGGCGGGCATTGACGGGAAAGGAACGAAAGGAGCTTACGCAGCGCAACGAGGACAAGGGCGTGCTTGCCGCCATTGCCAAATGTAAATGATACTATTTAAATGTACAAAAAGTGGAAAATAAAAATGTACAATCCC
>ERZ780059.81-NODE-81-length-31811-cov-4.68522_pt1 | contig 31811 bp, 37 predicted proteins | sample MGYA00511578_ERZ780059 | MGnify/ENA primary metagenome ERZ780059 (study PRJEB29588, sample SAMEA2148558) | human gut metagenome | biome: human gut; feature: human-associated habitat; material: faeces | place: Denmark | collected 2008/2010 ...
TATATTTGTACTATCAAAATAACAATCATAAAAATGAATTTTTATTAAAAATAATATCTAAATTATTTGGAAATTTAATTTTTATGTATTATCTTTGTAGTATCAAAATAAAACAAGTAATTCTACTACTTCTAGGCAGGTGAAAATCCTGCCACTTTTTAACATTAAGGTGTCAAATTTTTACTCACTTGATGTGTATAGATAAAATAAAAATAGACAATTAATAACCAAAATTATTACAACTATGAAAACATATTTAAATGAAATTATTAATGAGTTGCCAACTAACTGTTTATTTGATAAAGGAAAAGTTGGATGTGGAGGAACTTCAATGGCAATTGAATGCAATAAGCCTTATGTTATTTGTGTTCCATTTACTAGCTTAGTTGAAAATAAACTTCAACAATATCCAAATGAAAGACGTACTGAGAAGATATTTGGAGTTTATGCTGGTGTTACTATTAAAGAGATTAAAGATTATGTAGATAGTGTTAAATGCCCTAAAATCATTGTTACCTATGATTCTCTTTATAAAGTTATTTCTGCAATTAATCCTAAAGAGTTTAGCATTTTAATTGATGAATATCATATTCTCTTTAATCAGTATAGCTTTAGAAGCTCTGCTATTCAATCAGTGCTTAAATATTATAAATTATTTGGTAATTTTACATTTATGACCGCAACACCTTTAGAGGAAGAGTTTGTATTAGATGAATTAAAAGATTTAGAATTAGTAAAGCAGGAATGGGATGATGTTATAGATGTAAAAGTGCAAACTGTTAAATGTGATAATGTAGAAGCTTCTACTATTAAACTTATAAATGGATTTTTAAACGGACAGGTTGAAGGTAACGCCTACATATTCGTTAATTCAGTAGACTTTATAAAGAACCTTATTAAGAAAGCCAAATTAACATCTAATAATACCAGAGTTATATATTCCAAAAACAATAAAACTAAACTGTCAATTCCTAATTCAACAGTCTTAGATGAACCTAAGAAAATAAACTTATTAACTTCAACTGTATTTGAAGGTTCAGATATTTATGATGAAAATGGAAGGATAATAATTATATCTGATCCAAGTAAAGCTAATACATTACTTGATATATCAACTTCTATACAGCAGATTGCTGGTAGAATTAGAAATAGTAAATATATTAATTGGATAACTCACATTTATTCTACAACAAGATATGCTGATATATCTTATGAAGAATTTAAAAAGCTTAATATCCAGAATATTGAAGAAACTAAAATTGCTGTAGAAGCATACAATAAACTTCCAGAGATAGCTAAAAAGAAACTTAGAGAATTTACTTCTGATGCATACATTAAATTAAATTGGGATGATGTATTTGAATTTGACCCTAATATGGCTAAAATTGATTTATTTAATTTTAAAGTATCTAGGGGACTGTATTCTGCTAGAGCTAATCTTTCTAAGGAATATATTAATAAAGGATTTAATAAAGTGGTAGAACAATATGATAATTCTATAAAAATAGATCTAAATACTAAAACAAAAGCATTTAAAGATATAATTAAAGAAGTAAGAGAGGAATATGAAACCTTATATAAGGTAAACACCCCAAAATTAGATGATGCTCTTATTAAATACCCTTGGTTAATGGATGCTATTACTAAACTTGGATTCAATAAAATGGCCACTCTAAAATACTGTATTACTAAAATAAAAGATGAACTTATTAAAACTTCAGATAAATCTGTAGATAATAAAGTAGCAAATAAACTTAATAAAGATATAACTTTAGGTATGTGGTATTCTAATACTGATATTAAAAAGATACTACAAAAAGCTTATGATTTAGTTAATAAAACTAATGCTAAAGCTACTGATATTACAAAATATTATGAAGTTAAGGTAACTAAAAAATCAGTGAATGGAAACAGATCTTATGGATATACTATTATAGGTAAAAAGTATGTCTTTAAAAATTAGTATGTCTATTTTTATTTTTATCTATATACATTAGTTGAGTAAAAAATAGACATTTATTAAAATATTTTAATTATGGAAAATGATATTAAAGAAACAATTAAACAAACAGAAGAGTATATTAAAGAGTTAGATAGATGAATGCTCGAATGTAAAGAGGCTACTAAAAGATTTGGTGATATTATAGACAAAGTATTAAAAAATAAAGATTATATGTTTATTTCTAAATTTGATTAATTATGGATGATCATTTATTTAAAAAGCTTGAAGAACTAGAATACAGAATAGTTCAACTAGAAAACCAGAATAGAGGTTTAGTTTGGGAAGAAGTAGAAGAAATGCCAAAACCAGAAATTACTAATGCAACATATACTGATTAATATGAAATACCAAACCTATAAAGTATGTATAAATGGAGTGTATTATGTATATGTAATACCAGAAAATAGTAGGTTTTTAGTGGACTTACAAACAGGAGATTTAATACCTAAAGAAGATGATAAATTATTTGAAATGATGGAATAAATGAAAATAGGAGGGTTTATGCCCTCCTATTTCTGTTTAAGCGTATTTTCAAATGTATCCTTTAGATGTTTGCTTTAATCCACTACATACTCTACTAATGGCTCCTCTATCAGTTCCTACTGCATTAGCCGCTTCAGTACAGCTTTCATATTCCTTAATAAAGTTTCCCTCTAAATCATATTGTAAAACCTTTTTACATCTTTTCTTATTATGAATTTCATTACTAATCTTCCAAGGCAAACTATATAAATGTTTCTTACCTTTATTTGATTCTGATAGTTTCTTTCTTCATTCTGGAGAAAATTTTATTCCATAGTTGCCACCTTCACCTCCTGGCTTCAAGTTTAAACACATTGGATCTACTTCCCATTTATCTCCTATTAATTCATACTCCCTTTTAGATAATTCATCTGAATCATTACAGAATGCAATTATTTCTTTTTTATATGCATTAGGAAATCTTTTATAGTAGTTCTTAATAATTTTACCAGAACCTTTATATGGATCTTTATATGGGTCTTTTCCTTTATAAATACGCTTACCAATGTAATATTTTCCTCTCAATGAGCCAGCAGTTAAATAAATTTTATAACAATAGTAAAACATAATTATATAATTGTAAATTTCTGTCTTCTCTGCAAACCCTCTTTATTCTTCAGTCCTAAATGAATTCAACTAGCTATTCCATTTCTAGGTTTCTCATAAATAAGTTGATCAAAATCATACTTTTCAATAGCTTCAGTAATCCAAACCTGAAATTCTTTCATTTGGCCGTTACTTGGAATTATATCTGCCGCATATCCTGTTAGGTGAGCAGATATCAAAGATCCTCCTACAGCTTTATTAAGCTTATTACATCTATAACCTGAATTCACACTTATTGCTGGATTTCCCAACCGATTAACATCACAATACTCTGCCCAATCACTTCTTAATGGGTCTAAAAGTTTCTCGACTAACTCTATAAGGTGTTCAGTAATCTCTTTATTTGGAGTATTATCTATCTTCTTAATAGAAGCTGTATCAGATCTTGTTAATTCACTAATAGTAAAATATTTCATTATTTAATAATATCTTTAAGCATAGTATAACGGTAAAATAAATGACATCCTGCACCAAGTGCTATGAGTACTAATGTAATCCAAAATGGAATTACTTTTACCATTAAAAATACTAAGATTATAATTACTATTGCTATTAAATATTTCATCCAATATTTCATAACTTATTTATTTAAAATTATACTTACTTTAATTCCTGCATCTCTTAGTTTTACTCAAGTATCAACTGGCATCTCATTATCACAATAAGATAAGCCTAAAATTCCAATATCTCTATCTTCTGATTTTAAATAGAATATTGCAATCTTATTAACATCATTAGATTTAAATGCATAATACATTCTTCTATCTAATTCCTTTATATCTTCAACATCTCCAAATCATCCTCCTTTTTTAGATGTTTCTAATATAAATAAATAATCAGATAATAGGAAGTCTTTATAATGACTTGAAACTGGAGCAACTCCAGGTTCTGTTTCTTCACTATTCATAATTCCATAAGTGAATGGAAGTCCTCCTAATCCTGAAGTGCCATTATGATACTCAATAACTCAAGCTCTATCTGCATTCGTATCATTTAAAAGATCTTTAAGAATATATCTAACCTTAAGATCTGCTTCTTGTCGTATTACTTGATTAGTATTATGAACTGTTTCTATATAACTTACAACTTTATCATATATTATTCCTGGATTAGTACTTATAATTATTACATAAGAAATAAATATAAATCCAAATCCACCTTTAATTATTTTCCACAGTCCATATTTATCTACTCATTCTAATACCTTTCCAAACCAGTTTAATTTATTTTCCATTACATATTATCAGAACAAGTACCCAGAGTGTTGTCTACAGCTAAATCAACTCTAACAAATACTCCAGTACAAATATCTTTGAACTTCTGATAAAATGGAGTAAAAATTAAAGGATAAGAAATATCAACTTCTGGATATTGGTTATTAAATCGGTTAATTATATTAGTTAATGCTAATATTCCAGCTGATTGCTCTTCAAGCTGATTATTATCAGTCTCATCCCATCTTGCTATAAAATAGAGATTTAAAGAGTAAGTAATAGTATCCTCATCCATATTAAATGTATTTGGAGTTATATAAAATACATTATATTCAATAGTTGGGATACTATTAAGTTCATATATATCCTTACTTCCTACAAAATTAATATTGGGTTCTTCAAGAGCACAAGCTTTTAAATTGTTTATTAATTCAAAATACGTCATTTTACTTACTCTTTTTATTGTTATCACTTGAAGGGAAATCATAAGCTCTTTGCAGAGGACCTTCACAAGAATTATATCTCCAACCTTTACCTCTAGCTCCACCTAACCAAATAGTGCAAGATGAACTTGAATACATATTTGGATACATATCTTTAAGAGGTTTATAAGAATACAATTCAGGAAAATCATTATAATATGTAATTACCCAATTTTGTAATCTTGTTTTAAAGAAATCTGCTTTATCTCTATAATATTTCTTAATAAGATTAACTTGATTAATATCAGAAGTTAAATCTTTCTCATCATCAGTCCTCATAACACCAAAGTTACTAAGCTTAAACGAAATAGGTATAGTAATCTCACTTAATACTTGATAAAGTAAATAAGGCTGAATATAGTAATCTAGCAATTCTTTATATCTATGATTTTCTGGGTCATCTATAGAAGTAGGATCATAAATAGGAGGTTCTATTGGATGAACTGGTTTATTTGGGTCTTTTCAATCAATTACTAATTTCTGAATCTTTTCTAAGAGCTTAGTTCCAATTAATGACTGAAGCTCAATATCTTGTGCAAGTTTAATTGCTGACTGAAGATATTTACCAGAAACATTATTGTCTAAATTGGATTCTGATTTTATATAATCTTCAGATATTAATAGTACATTTCTATATTCCATAATAATATTTATAATTTTTGCAGGGTTTATTTTTTCTACAAGATCTAGATATACTAGAAGAATCTACATTATTCTTCTCTCCAGCTTCCTTAGCTGATTTATACTCACAAATAAAATTACCATCTAAATCATACTTATATACTTTTTTGCACTGACGTTCTGAAATTAGTTGTTTTTCTTTATCTGAGAGTTTCATACCTTTATTTCAAGGAGTTTTGCCTAATCTTGCCTCCCTCATTTTACGCTTGCTTTCATCTGAATGCTGTTTACCATAAAATGAGTTATTTTCTCCTGATCTTATAATTCTAAGACTATCTTTATAATCTTGTGAAAAAGAATATCCACAAGTACCGTCTCCTCCATCAGTTAAATTATACCCATATTTTGGATTTCTAGTATTATACTTATAAATCAGAATCTTTTCTAAAGTCTTAGCACAAGCTTCTGGAAGATTATCTCTAATTATAATATGCTCAAAATTATCTCAACCATATTTTTTAATTGCTCTGCTAAAATAAAGATTATTCTTGTAACCTTGACCTTTAGTTCCCCATCTATTATTTAAAGTAAGTGATGTTATTCCAAAATATAATTTATTATCAGCTATATTCTTATGGCAGTACACTGTATAATTATTCAACATTTTCTGCATTGTCTGACATTCCTTTTGGAGTTAAACTAAATGGTTCAATAGTAATACTATTCTTAATGCCGAAGATTTTATCAAATGAGTCACAAATTTCTGATTGTATTGGGCGTACAAAAGTACGATTATATAGCTTAAATGCTTCATTAAACTCATTTTCATTAAATCCTGAGCTATAGTTTAAACCGAACAACGAAGGATTAGCTCGGAAAGCACAGAATATTTGATCTCTTGTTCTCTCAGATAACGATTGATATTTCTCATCAAAATCATCAGAATCTAATCTTTCAATAGTAGTCTTATTTGCCTCATCTGCATTATATGAAATCAATATTCTGCCAGCATTCTGATAACCAGAGAACTTCTCATTAATATTCCTCTCAATCTCCTCTCTAATTTCATCTGTAGGTTCCCCATTATTAAAGTTAATAATAAGATTACCCATAAATCCATTATTGATGTTATTTAAATGGAATTCATTAATATTTTTCTCAGTTTCACAAGATAAAATGGCAGCTCCATAAACAGGAATAGGATATACTCCTCTTGTTATATAACCTTTATTATAAAATATACTAGCTGGATTTTCATCAGCAGCTCCAAATTTTGGATATTTTATAGCTTTTACAGACCAAGCTGTCCAATCAGTTGCATAATATAATATATCATTCTTTTCGCTTGACCTTACATTCATAAAATCAATATGATAGATCTCTGCAACTCTTCCAAGCATATCTCTAATTACTTGGATAGCATAACCTCCAAATATCATCTTATCAATAGTGATTTTTCTCATTATATCAACTATTGTTTCACCTTTCTTGTTTACAACTACTTCAAATCCTGGAGCATTACATTTAACATCATTACCAACAATAAAGTCAGCAGAACCATTAATAATAGATTGGAGAGTAGCAACATTTAAGTATAAATCTCATAGATATAATGGATATTTGTTATCTTCTCCCCACATTACATAATCTTTTCCTCTTACTTTAGTTTCTGTAGGTAATACGATATTACTTGCAATAAATGGATCAATAGCACTTAACTGAACTTTTGTTTTATTTTCGCTCATAACTTACGTATGTATTAGGTTTGTCGTATTGATAATTATTATTTTCATAATCTCCAATTCTTATTAATCCTGTTCCCAATATAGGTATTGGTTTACCAGCAACTAATATCTGAGTACCATTAGTAAGAGTATTATTATATGTAACCAGAATAACTGGATTACCATATAACTCCGATCTAAATGGATTGTTTACATCAACTATAACTTGAAATTTATTTGGATTAGTAAATAAAATATATTGATATTCACCGTCTCTCATTCCTTCTTGAAGTGTAATATCAAACTTATAGTAGATATTCTCAGAATAATTCTGATTTTCAAGATCAAATGTATAAACTTCTTTAGTAGTTGTATTTTGCATTAATAAAGTATAATTCATATTTTACAGCAATTTACATTAGTTTTACATATCTTTTTCTTAAAATATAAACCAATTTACTAATGTATTAAAATAATTAAAGGAGACCTAAGCCTCCTTTAATGTCAAGTTTTTTACTCACTCAAAGTACTAAGAAAAAATAAAAACTGACAAAAATTATGCTGATGCTAAAGTTCAGTTTTTAGATGCAGCTAATGATTTCTGTTCCTCAGTAAGTGCATTATAAACATCTGCTGCAAATTGAATGGTTTGAGATACTTCTCCAGTTAAATCAGCAGCTTTATTTAGAATATTATCAATAGCCAAAGAATTAAGACTTGGCAGTTTACTTAAATCTAAATACGTTTTTAACCCTACTATTCCTCCCATATCAGTTATATAAGTATTATCGGAAGATCAGCTATAAAATGGCCAATTAGAAAAGCTTTGTCCTGCTGCACTTATATTTGTAACATCTCATTCAGGAAGTTCAGTTATATTATCAGGCAATTGTTCGTAGAATCCTCCTATTTCCATATTAATTACATTACCCGTAATATTAAATTTCATAGTTGGTAATATTGTCACTCTATCTTTTTGAACTCCAGTAAACATACTAGACATATTAATTGAACAACTTGGTCTAGAACTATTAAACTCAATTTCATTTACATTAATAACAGAGTATGCAAAAGTATTGGTAAAACTAGAATTGCCATTCTCTTCAATAATAAATTTTTGAATTATTGGAGAACTGTCTTGTATTTGAGTATTATAAAAAGCAAAGTCAGCACTGCTACAATATATTTCTGCTGGAAATAAAATATCAGAACATCTAATTTGATAAAAAGTATACTCTAAATTATAATTCAAAATATTAAATAGACTATTTAAATTTATTGTTATGCCATTTAAATTTGCTTCTTGAAAAAATCATTTTGTAGAACTAGTATCATCAAATGAATATGTAACATTATCATATTGTTCTTGTGACATATTAGAAAATGCAAGTGTTAATCCATAATCATTTAAATTAATCTTTCCTCCACCTCCAGAAATCTGTCCTATCTTATCTGCATAGCTTCTAAAGGTATCGGAATCTGATACAGCAACACCTTTAGCTACAATAGCATCTTTAATGGCACTCTTAGTACCTTCAAGATACGTTAATTTATCAGAAATTGTATTTGCCATATTAGATTACTTCACCATTAATTGTATCAAGAGTAGTTGAAATATTACCAATCTGAGCTTGAATTGCTGAGATTTCTCCATCTAACTCTGTCATCTTTGTATTATATGCATCTGTAGTTACATAGTTTGATAACTCACTTTTATCTGCTTTAAGTGCAACTTCATCTTTAGTAGCTAATCCAGATACATCAGGAATCTTATTCTCTACAGTTGTAAGCTCTTCTTTAGTAGCAAAATCACTAGTATCAGGAATTTCTGCTTTAGTTGCATAATTACTTAAATCTACAGATAGTTGCAAACCTTCTCCATTTCTATGTAAAGATAGAGGTTGATTAGCTTGGAATACTTCCATCTTAGAAGTTTCTAACTCCTCAACTTCCCCTTTAAGATTAGTAATCTCAGTATTAATTGGAGCAAGTTTGGCATCAATAGATTGATCTACTAAAGGTGGAACTTGATCTTCAATACTTTCTGTTACTTTAGTATCAATTAACTCTTCTGCTTTCTCTTCAGAAATGTAATTACCTTTAGGTTGGAATCTTTCATCTGCTTCAATCTTAGTATAAGAACCAACAGGAAGTTGTCCAGATTCAATCCCACATTTCTTACTTACATAGAAAGTTTGTGTATTTTTAGTATTCTTAAGTATAATCATAATTATCTAACTTTTATTGATTCCTCATACTCTTTAGAAGCTTTAATAGCTAACTCTTTATATTCAGCATCCTTATCTAAAGAGACTTCTGATAGATGCTCTAAATCGCAACTTAAAGGACAGATACATTCGGTAAATGAACTATATGTTTTAATATCCATTCCTTCTTTATAGTTAGTAAGTACATAACCTTCTTCTGGACTAACTACTTTATATTTTTCTTTAATTTCAATTTTCATAATTATGCAACTCGATTTATACTTCAATTCTTTGAAGCTATTAATGATTTCTGTTCACTTGTTAACTTATCATATGCAGTAGATTTGAATGATATACTTGTATAAGAAGCTACTGCTGTGCCAATAGATTCTGCTATAGTTTGTAATGAATCCGTAGATAGATTTGGAGATTGTGCAAAATAAAGAATTCCTCCTTTAGTTAAACTCTCTCCTAATCCATTTAAAGCTCCTACAGTAACTAATTCTGGACAATTTGCAGCAAAACTAGTACAATCTGTAACAAGATGACAATCTATTTCTGGTGTAGCTGTTAATCTACTACAAGTACTAAACATATAGCTTATATCTGTAATTCCAGTAAAGGTAAAATTACTTGGAATAGTTGTTAGATATAATGCTCTATGAAACATATGATTACAATCTCCTTTAAATGGAATATTAATCGTTATATTATCTATATTAGTAGCTCCATCAGCAGTGTCTGCAAATGCCCATTTTGGATCTACTAATACAAGATTTTGAAAATTATTCATTACAGAGAAATCATTATTATCTATTATTACTCCAATAAATAAATAATTTGCGCTTACTTCTTTAGTAGTTGTAGGTATTTTAACATTAGATAAAGTAGCACTATGTATTGTTTGACCATAAAATTGAAATTCATTAGCCCATCTTCCATATGCTTCATTAAGATTAGTAATCTCCTGGTTATTTAGATCAAAATGAGATGTTTTAAAAAACCCTCCTTTTCTACTTAAATCTCCACTATTTAACTTTACATCTGCATATGTTTGAGCAGAACCTATAATATCACAAAGAGGTACACCATCTATATTAAGGGCTAATTCACTTAAATCGGCAGTAAAACTAATTACTGTAGAATTAAGGCCAGATCCTCTACCCATTCAATCCCTTTGTATATCATTTATAGTTCCATCATAACTGCTAAATACATAACTGCAAGGATCAACTATTGTAGTACCTTGAGGAACTGGATTAGCAACTGTAACTATTTGTGGATTACAAGGATTGATAGGCCAGACTTTGGTACTGCCAACATAAATAGCAGTACCTTGTCTGTCACCTACATAAAATGTTTTTAAATCATCTCTAATATTCATATTATTCTACAATTAAATATTGTGTATTAGGATCTTTAGTTGATAAACCATCATACTCTGATTGAGTTAGAACAGTAATAGTATTTATTTGAGGTTGGGTTCCAGTTCCAGCTTCAATATAGTTTCCAGCAGGCTGAATACCTAAATCTGATAAACTCTTATTGCCAGATAACTCAACAGAATTAATCTGAGGTTTATTTGTTAACTGAGTATAGTCAGTAGTCCCTCCACCTCCAGATATTTCAAGATTACCTTCTCCTAAAATACTTTCACCATTAATAGTCTTTATATTAGTCCCAGAGACTAATTGCTCTTGATAACTATGATAACTAGTATCTGCTGATACTCCAGTTGGAGTAATAGTAGTTTGAACCAAAGTATGATTAGCTGTAGTACTTTTAAAATGGAAAGTAGCTTGAATATTTTCTCCTGAAACAAAACATACTTCTGGAGCTGCTATATCACCATAACCTAGAATATTTACATAATAAAGCTCAAATGGTGTTTTATTAGCTATAGCATTCTTAACAGCAGCGAAATCTCCAGAAAGATGAGTAGTGGAATTTATAAATAGAAATGGAATATTAGAACCACTTTCAATTTCTATATTACCTTCTCCAAGTAAAGACTGACTATTGATTGTTTTGATATTAGTTCCACTTACAAGTAAATCTTGCTTAGTAGCCATCTCTTTATCAAGTGAATCAATCTTATTTCCATCTTCTTCTTGCTTTGTTTTAATAATTGATATGTCTGAAGTATTAGTTGCTACTTGAGTAGATAAAGATTCTACCACAGAAGAATCAGCTTTACCAGCAAGTTCTGTTTTTGTTGCATAATCTCCTACAGGCTGTTTAGTAGCAAGCTGCTCATCAACATAAGTCTTATCTGCTTTACCTGCTAAATCTCCAGAAACCTCTGCTTCAGTTACAAAGTTAGAATCATTAGTAAGCTCACTAACTTTAGTTGGAATATCACTCTTTAAAGCATAATCTCCTTTATCTTGTTTTAGATCTATTTTTCCTTCTAAAGAAGTTTCTAATGTATTAACCTTATCATTAGTTGCATAAGTAGATAAATCTACAGATAATTGAGTCTTATCTTCATTAAAAGCTAATGGAGCTTGAGGAGCAAATACTCCTTGTTTTTCCTCAAGTTTGGCATCTACTTCTTCTTTAGTATATCCTTTATTAATAAGATCAATCTCAGTAACTTTAACAGTCATATTACCATTATTTACTAAGATTGCATTAATAACTACTAATACACCATTATCTTGGAAATAATAGCCATATAAATCAATAGTTTCAGGATGTTCAATAGTTGCAACAGGAATAACTATAATATCACCTTTATATGTAATCTGGCAGAATAAATAGAAGTCCAGATTAGTTCTAATAAAGTCATAGATATGTTTCTGTCTTACAGGATCATTCTCATCTAAATTAAGTAAGAAATGATTCTCAAAAGCAGAGATTACATTATCTATAATAGATATATTCTTTCCTGCTGTAAGCGTTCCCTGTTTTGAAGCTATCTCTTTATTAATAGCTGTATTTAAAGCATCAATTTCAGCTTTGGTATATTTATCTGCTAATTGTGCGTATAGAGGGCCATTAACAATACCAGCTTGGTTAGTCTCTGTATTATATATTGGAAGTTCAACTGCTTCTCCAGTTTGATTACCAAATACAGGAGCTAAAGTAACTTTAGATGGGACTGATTGAATATTAATGGCAGGTACGATTGAAGCTGCTCCAGATAATTCAGTTCCATTTAAAGATGGTTTGTTACGAATAGTATTATAATCTGCAGAAATAGTATTCTCTTCAATTACTATACCATCACCTTGGTTTAATTTATTCTGTTTAGAATTTATTGCACTTTCAGTAGCTTCTTTTGTAAGATAATTATCTTCAACTCATTTTTCAGTAGCATATCCATCTAAGCTACTAATAAACCCACTATCATTAGTTAATTGTGAAGTTTTTGTTGGTATCTCAGATTTATCAGCTTTATTGGCAACTGCATCTGAAATTTCAGTTGTAACCTCTTCTTTAGTCGGATAATCAGCTAATCATTCAGTTATCTGATTATCAATATTTTCAGCACTTGGAATAGTACTCTTTATTTGCTCTAACTCAGAATTAATAGTAACAATATCTTCAGATGACGCTAATCCCAACTCTTCCGAAGTCATATTACCATTTAACTCAATACTATTGATCTCAGGTTTATCCTGAAGATCAAAATAGCTATTAGTAGCTAACTGAGAACCATCCATAACCTTAACTTCATCATCCTTGTCAATAACAATAACTTTAGTCACATTTGACTTATCTATTGTTTCAACTTCAAGGACATTAAGATAAGGAAGAATTGTCTTTTCAGTTTCGTTTGCCATATTATTTATTTTTATAAGATTCCTCTTGTTCTTTTAAATATCTTTCATTTGTTTCTGCATCAATAACCCTATAAATAGATGTATCAAAGGTTAAAGGGCAATATAAAATAGTTGATGCACTATACTCTTTAATATCATCACCTTCTTTATATGAGGTGATAAAATATCCTTCATCAGAGTATAACTTTATAAATATGCTAGTTTCAATATGTAAATGTTCCATTATGCTAATACCCAGTTTTTATTAGTAGCTATTTCTTTCTGTTCATCTGATAATTTTGCCAGATTGGTAGCTCCTAATGTTAAAGTTTTGCTATCCTCTCCAGTTAAATCAACCAATGCATTAATAACAGACATTAAAGAATCAGTAGTAAGATTGGTACTTGCTGATAGATATAATCCTGCTCTAAGTTCACCGTTTACTGTAATATTAGTAATTCCACTACATTTTGAAAATATAGGATTTATTGAACTTTCTTGAGATGTGTATGATGGAATGTTTAATGTTACATCTGTTAATCTAATGCAATCTCCAAACATATTAGTAGTAGTTACTAATTTAGGAGCATCTAAATTAAGTGTTTTCAGGCTATTATATCCAGGTAAGGCACCTCTGCTAAACATATTAGACCCATCTGTTAATTCAGGCATTGGAATAGTGAATGATGTTAAATCAGCACATTCTGTAAACATATATCTGCCATCTTCTAATTTAGGCAATTGCATAGTGAACTCCTTAATGTTTGATCTTTGACATTTATATCTTCCATCAACTAAATTTTCTCAACCTACAACATTTGCAGGAACAGATGTTCCCGTAAACCTATATAAATTAACTACAGCTTGCGTAATATCATAAGTTGAAGAAGTTGGCACATTAATAGTAGCTTCAACTTTCTCCATAACATCATAATCAGAGTCAGGAAGAATCTCTATTGGTCCATTCTGAGTAATTGTAATTGCTTTGGAAGCTTGAACTGTAGGAACTACTACATCAACAGATACATTTACCTTAGACATTCCATCATATCCCTCATCTGGCAGTACTTCAAACTCTGCATTTTGAGTATATTCTACTGATTTTTCTTGTAACTTACATTCAGCAGCTTTAATTAAATCTAAATTTTTAGTTGTAGTATTTTTAGCTACTGGTTCTGATGTGAATACTATTGCCATATTATTTTTCTATAAAATATAAATTATTCATTATGTGGTATATAAACAAAATAAGGGGCAAGTAAATTAATACTCGCCCCTCTTTCTGTTATTAAGCACCTACAACGCTTTGGATAGCTTCTGCAGATAACTCATAAGGATAAGAATCTGAATCTGTTGAAAGTGTCAGAGTATAAGCATTCTGATCCCCTTTAGCAGTACCAGTAACACCCGTACCAGCGGAAGCGCTTACATAATCATCTTTACCTAAGAACCAATACTTACCATTGCTATCTTCAACAACAACTGCAAGCTGACCAATTGATAAAGCTGCAATCTCTACTCGTTTTGCTGTTTCCATCTTTGTAAATACAAGAGCAAGCTCATTACTTACATAATTAACACCAGCACTTTCATCTACATTTAAAGTTGAGGTTAGAGAACCAGTAGCCTTTCTAAATTGGTAGTTATACCATTTAGCTGAAGACTCAAGAGTAATAGCTGAAATCATATTGCTCTCAGGATCAACCGTTACACTTTTAACATCTGCATACTGGGTAATCCATACCTGTTTGATTCCACCCAATGAAGGTTGGCAATCAAGTGTGATTCCTGCGATAGTTATTAAACAAGCCATAATTTCAATATCATTTAGAAGTTAATAAAATCTATTGAAATTAAGCCTTGGCGCCTAATACTACTTCGTCAGGGAAAGCAACTTGTACACCAGCGTTAAATTCAATAGCTAATCTGAACTCGCGGAAATCCTGTGAATACCACAATTCGAATTTCTCTTCATCGTTCATCATATCTACACCATAGAAGAAGTTCTTGTCTAACTGACCAGCAACAATCTTATCAGTTCCATTAAGACCATTAACAGCAATAACCTTAACCTGTGAACCAGGAAGATAAATCTCACCATTAAGGCTCTCTCCGCTATAGTGGAAATAGTTCTTCTCAACAAGTTCATTTACGAACTTACGGAACATATCGGCACCAACAAGAATCGAAGCACCATCAAGAACCTTCTCAGGAATTGCATTATAAACTGCCATAATATCAGTATAGGCAGATTCTCCAGCAATTTCTACATCTACAGTACCATTATCAGCAGCAAGAATCTTAAGCAGACCATCAAAATACTTCAAGTTATTAGTTTCTGAAGCCGTATCACCCTGCCAGATAGCTACCTCAATAGCCTCTTTTACGTTCTCTACAACAGCATTTACGAAATCCTCTTCAAAAGGAAGAGTCTTCTGACCAGCGGCTACCTTAACTGCATACTGAGTCCAGTATTTCAGCATAGCCTTATCGCAATATGCCATATTAATCTTAATATTACCAGTCTTAAGAATTCTCTGAGAAAGAGTCTGAGTTCCAGCCTCATCCCAACCACAAGTAAGACCATCACCGAACTGAACATCGGTAGATAACAGGTTAAGAGCAGCATCAGTTTTAATATCTGTCTGAAGATTAAATAAACTTGCACTCTTAGCTTTTAAAACCGCTTCCTTAATAAGAGGGAGACGTCTTTGCTCCACATAAGCAGGAAGAGTTGTCATTACAGGACTATTTGCCATAATTATTTAAAATTTTATAAATTAACCAATAAAGTTTTTAAGCTTTCTATCTATTTCTGCTATTCCACTTATAGGAGCAGTTGTTTTATTTTCGAGTGTTTCCTCTGCTGAAAAAGCAGCACTCATCTTACTCATTTTTTCTACAGTCTTTTCAGTAGCTTCTGACTTTCCTTCAAGTTCTGCTACTTTCTTAACAAGCTTATCTACAATATCATAGAGCTCATTAATTTCGCGATGAATAGCGTCGATTGCATCAGTCTCAGTTTCTTTAACACCGTCTGTTTCAACAGCAGGATCAGCAACTTCCTCAGCTTTTACTCTCTTAGTTCCACAAGCAGCATCAACCTCAACAGTCCTGTCTTCTTCAGGATCAACTTCAGCTTTAGGATCAGTAATGGACTCTACTTTACCGTCTTTAACAACAATAGTTTTGCCATCTTCGGTAACATACTCACCATCAGCAGCAGGTGCATATTCGCCAGTATCAGTATCCATTGTATATACACTCATACCTGCCCTTAGATCCTCATCCTCACTACCATCGTAAGTTAGAACTCCAGCACTAGTCTTAACATCGTTAAATTTTGCTAAGAGTTTACTAAGTTCGATTCTCAGTTTAGTTAATTTGTTCATACTTAAATTTAAAATTTTTATGATAGTTTTGTTTATTTTTGCAACATTTTATAATAGCACTATGATCAAAATTTCCGTTTCTTTCAGCGTCCATAGCAGATTTCCAAGTGCATATATAAGTATCATTAATATCTGTCATAATTATACGTTTACTTACTTTTTCTTTCTGCTGTTCAGTTTGTTTAGTTCCCAATCTACATTCTCTTAACTTTAATTTTGTTTCATCCTTTAATACTCTTCCAGACTGTTTTAAAGACATTTTGTGTTTAGATTCTTCACTGTGTTTAAATCCAGTATTAGAACCTCCACCTTCATTTAAATTATAACCATTATTTAATGTATCAAATAACTGAATATATTTAATTTCTGCATTATTTAGTTGTCTTTTCAATAATTCTGTAGAAGAACAACAAAAGATTTGAAGAATTTCCCATTTAAAGTTATTGAATCCATATTTCCTAATCGCTCTATGAAAATATGTAAGATTAGAACTGTATTTATGTTCATTCTTTCTTCTCAAGAAATTATTTGTTTGTCCTACATATTTATTGCCATTTATAAGATTTGTTGCTAGATATATAACTCCACTATACATTCTATTTAACTCTTTTTATTTTTCTCAACATTTTTTGAATCTCTTTAAGTTCCTCATATTCATCAGATTGTCTTTCTAAAGTAAACAATCCCTCAATAGAGAACCCTTTAAACTTTCCAGCTTTAATTGCATCCCATATAACAGGATTATTTACTTTATAAGTAGCAAATAATGAACCATCTGGACAATCAGCAAATTCAACTGGATTAATTCCTCTATCTATATCTTTAACATATAGTTCTTGAAGAATTATTCCAGGAATTACTGAATCTTCCAAATGTTCAATATTTACATCAGTAGTTCTCTTATCATACATCATTTTTTCAGCCATTAAACGAAGAGTTTCTTTATCATATTGAATATAATATTCTCCGTTTTTACTATCCCGTCTAAAAATAGGTATATCACATACCATTAAACAAGAAGTAACTATATGTTTTTCTTCATCCATTGAGAACTTCTGAGATTCCCCAAAAGCAAGCCAATTAACTTGGGTTGCAGGTTTACTGGTCAATGCTACGAACTCTATTCCATCACAATCATCGGCAATAATTGCTTGATATAATGGAAGATCATTATACATTTTTTCCATTTTTTATTAATATATAAGCTATTTTAAAAATGTAATATTGTTACAATCTTCTATTTTTATATATTTGTATACTATCAAATGTCAAGTTTTTACTCAACTAGGTTATATAATAAAAATAAAATAGACATAGCACTACTATATAAGCACTGATAATCAGCAACTTACATAGTAGTGGGTCAGAAATTTTACTCACTTTAGAAACTTGCATTTGATTCTGTAACTGCAACTTTAGTTTGAGCATTAGTAATATCACTCTCAACTACATAGCATTTAACAGGTTCATTTAATAAATCAGTCTCTTTATCACCAAGTAAGTTTCGAGTGTATTCTACAGGAGTAGTGTTTAAAGCAGCAGGTGCTGCAACAGATGCAGAAGCAGAAGATGCAGATGCTCCACTAGTTTCATCTACCTCTCAAATCTTTTTAACATTAGCAATACCAGCAACAACTGCTGCAGCAGCAGCGGCTGCACCTAAAGCTGGACCAACAATTGGAATTCCTGCCATTGCAGAATAAGCACTGTTAGCTGCACTATATGTATCAATTAAAGCTTGAGCTGTTGCAAATCCTTTACCTACTTTACTTTCCTCTCCCCATATAGTTGCCATACTTCCTGCAACCTTTGATGCTAGATCAAGACGAGCTTTTATAGATTCTTGATATTGTTTATTAACATTTTCTCTAACTTTGTTTTTCTTATTTTCTCTGTCTATTTCATTTTCAGTTAATTGCTCATCAATAGAATCTAATTCTAGTTTAATAAGTTTTCTCTGATCAGCTGTTAAAGTCTCATTTTCTAATTGTTTTAATAGAAAAGACTTCTGCTCCTCCAATCTTGTTTTTATTTGATTATTATATTTATCTATAGAACCTTCTTCAGTATCTGTTCCTAATAAACGATCTTTATATCCCTCTATGTCTTTTTTGCTTGAATAAGAGAACTCACCGCTTAATCCAAATATTTTGGCAAATCCTTGTGTATATTGAGTTTTAGGAATTTCTAAAGATGGATCTTTTATATCATACCTTGCCTCGCGCATTCTTTTTAATTCAGTCTGAAGATCATCTCAAGCTTTATCTGCAGCACTTTTTCTTGCATTTTCTTCATCTTCTCTAGCCTTATCTCTAATTTTCTTCAGCTCTTCTTGATGCCAAGCCTCAACTTCTTCAAGACTTCTATTATTTTTAATAGCTAGCGCTAATAGTCTAATATATTCATCTTCAAGTTCATCTACTGGGTCTTTATCCTCTAATCTCTTTTGAAGCCATTCATCAAATTCATTTATTACCTTCTTAGCTTCAGTAGTGTTCTTTGTAATAGTTGGAATATTAAAGAACCCACCATACTTTTTATTAGTATCTGCTACATCCTCAAATAGCTTTTTAAGCCTTTTCTCAATGTCTTTATTTAAATCATCCAACTGTTTATAAGTATTCTCTTTATTTTGCTTTGTGTACTCATAAATTGTATTTGAATAATCTTTTCAGAACATTGCTGTAGCTTTAAAAGCCTGCCAAGCAGATGCCTCTCCAAAACTTGTATCAGAAATTTGATTCTCCAGTTCAGTACGTTTATTTAAATACTCCTCATAAAGCTTAATTGCAGCCTGTTCAATAGCCTGAGCTTTTGCTCTTGCATTTAATGCTTCTACATAATTACCAGTATTATTTACAAACGCATCTTCTGCAGTCTTTACATCAGTGATATTTAAACCAGTCTCTTTAATCTTATCTGAATATTGCTCTATAAACTTACGCTTAGCATCTGCAGAATCTCCAACCCTTTCGTAAGCTATTTGTAACTCTCTAAAGATAGCTATAGATTTAGAAGCAATCTGATTAGTAGTATCTGTAATAGACTTTCTAAATTCAGCAGCCTCCTTTTCAGCTGATTTTATTGAGGATATATACTCTATTATCTTATTAATAGCTACTCCAATAGCTGTAGCTAATGCAATTCATACAGTTACATTACCAATAGTTTTAAGTGCAGTTTTAACTTTACCTACTCCAGAAGCAGCTTGTTCTGAAGCTTCAGCCATTGCTTTCTGAGCCTCTGCCCCTTTTCGCAAAGTTGGAATGCCTTTTTCTACATTTTCCTTTAATTCAGCAAGATCTACACCTAAACGTTTAGCAGCTTTCTGCATTCTCTCTGCTGGAGTTCCAGTCTCTTTTGCTGCTTCCTTTAAAAATTCAGCAACTGTAGTAAATGTAGGTTTTACTTCTTCAAAGGACTTTTTTGCAGTTTCTCCTAATTTACCTATAATTGGAATCGTATTAGATACACTCTTATTAGTAGAATTTATTTCCCCAGGAGTGCCCATTACTCCTTGAATCATACCTCCTTTAAAATTAATATTGGTGCCTTCTAGATCCTTGACTACTTTAGAGATATTACCTAATTCAGTTCCAACATTACCAACAGATGTGCCAATGCTATTAAGCTTAGATGTATCAATCTGATTAAGGTTTTTGGCAGCATTATTCAATCCTGTATTAAATGGGGAAATAAAATCAGTTAATTTCTTAAACCAATTACCTAAAGTGGGTAATTCTTCTAATAAATCTTTTATACCTCCCACACCTTGAACTAAAGCAATAGTAGATTGTAACTTAACCATTACTTTATTTAAATCTTCTGATTCTTTCCCAAATAAAGTAATAGCAGCAGTTGCAGCACCATATCCACTAGCTAAGCCAGTGGATATTTTAGCTACACTTTCAAATCTTTGAGCAGTAGTTCTCGAAGATCTTGCTATCTGCTCATTAATTTTATTGAACTCTGATTGTCTTTTACCTAGTAATGCAAGAGTTTCATTATATTCCTTAGTACCAATCTCTAAATCATTCAGAGAACTAGATAATGCGTCAATATCTTTCTTTAAAGAGTTTATTGACTTATTACTTGACTTAGTATCAATACTAATTACTTTTTTAATTTCTGTTTGTGCCATTAGATTGTAATATTTTTAACAGTATCTTCTGTTAGTGTTAAATTCTCTGTATATTTAATTGTTCCTGTTGGTCCGTCAGATACTCTAAATAAAAATTGAACTCCATTTTGAGCATATATTCTATAACTTCCATCATCTCTCATATAAGTGACATTTAAGAAATTATCATTTTCAGTTAGAATCTGATTAACACCAGAAGGAATACCTCCAGTAGAAGTTTGAAGCTTTCCTGTAATAAGAATAGTTTTATTTGGGTCTGGAGTTTGAGTAAACATACATTGAGGGCCATTTATACTTCCTTGTTTATAAAGACTAAAATAGAAACTCCTTTGATTATATGTAGTATTCTCATTATATGTAACTGTTAATTCTGTTTCTCCAGGTTGCCCAGATTCAGGTGTAATGCTTACAATTTCATTTGGACTATATCATCCTAATTCTCAAGGAATATTAGAAGTAACTGTAATCTTTTTAGTCCCAGCTTTATAATCTACAACTGGATCTGAATCATCAAATGATATATATTCACCTAGATTTTGAACTCCAGCTAAATAACTATTAATATCTTGAACTTTAATAAATTCACATCTAACTGTAGAATCTGAATTAATATCATAAGCATCAATCTTATTAAGTATCCAGTAAGAATCTTCAAAATAATAGAACTGTCTAAGTAAATCATACTTAACATCTAAATCATCCAATCTTACAAAGCAGGTAACTTTTTTAGTATTTACATCAAATTGATCATTATAAAATTCACTTCAGAATCTACTATAAATAGTACTTCCGATATTATAAGTTATACCATCAATATAAATCTCTTGTGGTAATCCAAAATCTCAAGAAGCAGTAACATTAGAGGATGAAACGGTATACCTTGTAAATTGAGGTAATACAGTTCTCTTTATAGCAATTTTATTCCCCCTAATATCTTTCTCACTTTTAGTAGATATATAACACATTTCCTGATCATTTAATATGTTCATTTCTGTAAGATCATCTGTAATTCAATATGTTACTTCATTTCCTTTTACATCAGTTAAAGGAACATTACCGTTAAAGAATACTAGGGATTGAGAGATATCCTCTAAAGATTCCTCATTACCATCAATTGAGAAAAATACATTTTTGGCAAATATATCATTACCTGCGATTTTATATCATTCTGTGGTTTTAGAGGGATCTATAAAATTAGCTCCGTATAACTCTTGATCTATAGTCTTAAGTTCAGTAGTGCTATTATTAAATAATGTATAGGTAATATTATCATTCATAAATGCAGGAACTACAAGGGAAGAAGAATTGTAAAAATTTCTAAAATATTTATTTCTCCATCTTGCAGAAACTATATTTTCATATATATTATCACTATACAGTTCAGTTGTTTCAGAATTAAAATTATAACCAGTATTTAATCTTTGTTGACCATATAATATAGAATATTCCTTATTGTATTTTTTATAAAAATAAGTTTCTGGACCTTCAGAACTCATTCTATATCACTTCTTATCAAATAATATTGGATTTACATTGAAATCTTTAGAATAATCTATTCTCTTGCTCCAATCAGAGATTATATTCTTAAAGAAATTATTTCTAGTATATATTCTAATTGTTTTACTATCAATATCTTTTGTAAAATATAACCCAAATAGTTTTGCATAACTCAATAAGTAATCAGCAGGAGATTGTTCTGTTTTTAATAATAATTTTTTAGTTAATAATGCATTACTTTGAAGTACCTCTGTAGAAGTAGTAATTTCAATGGGAGAAGTAAGATCTACTATAAGATCTCCTTTTGGAATAGCTTGGTAATCCTCTCCTCTTTCTATTACTTCACTTAATAATCCAGTAGGGCGAACACTATTTCCAGTAGATCATACAACATTAAGTTTAATTTTAATTTTATTAATTGGAATTTTAAAATTTGTAATATTAATAACAAAATCATTAGTTAATGAAGAAGTATCATAAAATACATTATTTTGAAAATACCCAAAATGATTAACCCCATTAGCTATAGGATGTGAGTAGGTTCCTGAATTTGTAAATCTATGTATTTCAGAAGTATAAATAGTATCATCTACTTCATTAGTAATTGTTAGCCAAACATCAGCGTATCCTCTATATGCTGAATAAAAAGGAGGAGCAGAGGAGCTAAAATACCTTCTAAATCCAAAAAAATATCTATCCCCAACATTTCCTGCAGTTCGATTAAACTTTAACTTAAAATAAAAAGTTGTAGAAAGGCTTTTTCTAAATCCAGCCTCACTTAAATCAATTATTCCAGAATCGTAAACAATATCAGGTGATGCAATGGATAATTTTAAAGGACTTGATGTAGATTCTCCTTTATTTATACCTACCTGATAATTATATTTACTATCTTCTACTAAAAAGCCAGATTCTGTTACATCTTCTTCGTCACTTACTAGATTAGATAATAAAGGTAAAGCTACAAAGGATTTACTTCAATACGGATTATTTCAATTAAAAAATGAAGGATCAAATACTACATCATATCCAGAATTCTCTTTTCTACAGATAGTTTCAATTAACTTACTCAATTTTAAAGCTGGCCTTTGCATATAACTTCTAAGATCTCTCATCTCCCATTCTGTATATGCTCTATTTAATTTAGCTAATCCATACCCATTATAAGGTGTATATGTAACTCCTGAATCTGTCTTACTAGTAGGAAATATACTATTTTCATTAGTATTTATTAAACAAGTTTCATTATCAAAATCTTCATATAAACCATTATATGCTGGAATAAATGTCAAATAATCATATATTTGACTTCCTTCATTCGTTTTACTTCAGTCAAAACAAGTATTTACAAAATCTTTGTTAATATAAAAATTAAGTTCAGTATCAGCAGGAAGTGTATTCCCATCTTCATCAGTTACAAAGTATTGTAAATCAGCAAGAGTCCTAATAGTACCATCTTCTTTATATTTAAGTCCATAGAAGAAATCTCCTAATCCTCCATATAAAGTAATATTATAAGTAATAACAGCTTGTTTTATAGATATACTATTTAATTGCATATATCCAGATTCAACTAAATAGTCATTATTATAGATTCCAAAATCAACTCGTTTTGAAGGATCAAAATATACTCCAGAGAAATTACCTTCTTTTATATGGAGAAATCTATCTAACTTATAAATCTCTCCAAAAATCTTATTATTATTCTTTGTGCCAGGTATAGAAATCGTTTTACTAAACGAGTTCTTGACTATAGTGGGGTTTTGGAAATCCTCAACAGTATATGTCATAGGAAGACTAATTCCCTCACTACAGTCAACCTCTTTATTTGCAATAAATAGTTTTATATTCTTTCTCATAATTATTTACGATAAGTATCTTGAGAAGCTTCTACATTAATTGTATAATAGAACTTGTTTTTACCTTGATTAGTATAAGTTTTATATTCACAATTTGTATCTGTAATCAATACTGGAGTGATAGTATTATCTTTAAGATTATGCAAATATACTTTGGTACTCTCAATTAGATTAAACATCTTAGAAGCTTGAATATCATTTAAATAACCAGTATAAAGAACCCAGCTTGAAGTTATAGTATTCAAATACTTATTTCTTGCAAACTCTTGTGATGTATTTAATACCTTACGAGTATATGTTTCAGATTTAATCTCATCATTCTTTTTAACATTACCCTCAACAAGTAATGAATCTCATCCACCTGCTGAATTAGTATAATACAACACATAATCTTTACCTGTAGTATCTATATCATATCTAATCTGTCTATCACTAATATTTCCACCTTCTACAAATCCTACTATTAAATAGCTTCCACAAGACCATAATTTATTACTTAAATCTTCTGTATATGTATATCCATTAATTCCAGAATTTAAACTAATATCCATAGCAGATTGTACTCCATCTATATAAAAGAATCTATTAATAACTCCAGTTCCAGTTGGTAGAATTCAACTTGATACTAAATACTGCCTTGGATCAACTAAACCAGTAATAGGATCACTTAACATAGTGCCTTTAGTTAGATCTCTATCTTTATAACTCCAGTCATTGAAGAAAGTAATTGGTTTTTCATTTCCACTAGATGTTATCAAAGTAAATGGTTTCAAATATTCTGGAGATATTATAGTTTTAGAAGTATTAAATATAATACCATTAGATAGATAATTCTCAGCTACATTATTTAATAGAAACTCTACTCTATCAGTTTCTGGATATTTATAAGCCTTGCCAGCATAAACCATATCTCCTGCATAATCTAGATGATATTCAATAAAATCTGAACTGATTATCTCATTCCAAACATAATCTTTCCAAATAGGAGATATATCAGATTTAACAGATTGTGTAATATTAATAGATAAATTAATAATACTTGAACTATTCTTTATAACAGATACTCCAATAGTTGCTTGTCTAGAAGATAAACCTGAATTTTCTGCAATGTTCAAACTAATAGTTGCTACACCTTGAGAATTCACAGAGAGCTTCTGACCACTAATCCAACCTACAGGAATACTAAATACAACATCATCTAAGTTATTTGAGCCTGCACCCATTATATTTAATGTAGATGCAGTTCAACTTACTTCATAATTAGTATTAGGAATCATTAAAGATGTTGCAGCTTGTTTAATTGGAACTGTAGCTTCAAGAGTATAACCTCCAGAAGTTGTTGCAGTAACCATTGCACTAAACTCCAAATTATTAGTAGTTTTATTCTCTGGAACAGTTAATACAAAATAGTTATCAACAATATCCTTTTTAATATTACTAGCTTGAGGGCAGGTGACATTAAATGAGGTAATTGTTTCTTCTGCTTTAGTTGTACTTAAATGGAATTCTTCAGTAACAAAAGCAGATGCTCCATAAGTTCCAGATGAAGGAGTTACTACTAGCTTTAAATCTTCTGGAGTATTACTTTTTTCAATTTTAAAGCCGTAACTATAACTAATAAATTTATTAGTATCATAATAAGCTCCTAATTGGATAGTTCCAGTTAAATCTGTATTCCATTGAGTATTAGCTCTTACTGTGAATTTAAACTTAATAGAGCAAGAATCCCAATCCAGAACTTCCATATTAACTAAAGCTGTAGCATTAACAACTGCTGCATTTCATTTAATAATATCTGATCTATTTAATATATACTCTACTGTATATTCTCCACCAGTATTTGGTACATTAATACTACTATTAGCAGGATAGAATCCAGGAGCTTTACTATGTAGATTAATTGGTAAATCTTCCATTAATAAAGCAGTAGTAAGACCTCTAGGATAAAAATGAAATACAGTAGAAGAATCAGTAGTTATTGTTGTAGGAGATAAAAATTGTATTGTACATCCAGAAGTACTAGGCTCTTGTATAGTTACCTCTAAAGGCCCTTCTTCAGTATAATCATCTCCCCAAGCCCAATAATCATATTCTCCAGTAATTCCCCATCCAGGATTATTCCATTTAACAGGAAAACTCCTTGATGCGTTATATATTCCTAATTTACTTGGTATAAATGCCATTTTTAAAAGTTTTTAAATACATAATAATCTACTTGTCCTTGAAGATCTTTAGTTATAGCATCATCAAGAAGCTCCATATAGTTATTTTCTATATATTCTATAGTATTTGATAATGGATGTTTACCTTGAATTCCTTGAAGATGTATCTTCCTCCCAATTAAATATGTAAGCTGATCTATTGTTGGTAACTTACCATTATAAGGTCTGGGAATAATTGGCTTAGTTTTAATCCAACTCTTTATATCATTAAGTGGAGGGAACTTACCAGAATGTCTGCCTTCTTCAACGTATTTCCAATAATCTAATAAACTAACATTAACTTCATAATCCCCATTTTGGGTCTCAACAATGTAATTTAAACTATTACCTAATAATCCAGTATCATCAGTCCTTGTTTGAACCAATTCCTGTCTATATAAAGAAATTATGAGTTCTCCTCAACGTCTTAATAACTCATTTAAATTTGGGAAATTTAGTTCTTGAATATTCATTTTTGTTAAAATATATTAATTTATAGGTTAGTATCTAAACACAAATAGGGAGACTTACTCCCTATTAAGTGTCAAGTTTTTACTCAAATTTAGTAGTTAAAATAAATAAAAACTGACATTTTAATGTTTTCGTTTTCATTCTTCAATTTGTCTATTTTCTTCATTAGCTTTATCTATAACATAACAAATTGTATTTAAGAACTCTTTAATTTGCATATCATAAACTTGATGCCAATTAAATTTAGTAACCTCACTTACTTTATCTATTCAGATAATTCAGCTTCATTTTTGAGTAAAAGGAGTAACCGTCTCATCTGTATCAGACTCCTTAGAATCTTTCTCCTTTCTAATTTGTTCTTTGTTTTCTTCAATTTCTTCTTCATCTCTCTTTCCGAAGAGTGAAGGGTACTCAGAGTTGATAGTCGCAATAAGTTTACAAAAAAAAACATTATATCTGAAAATACATCAATTGTTAAATGATTATTCAAAAACTCTGCTTCATCCAAAGGATCATAATCTTCTCCATACTTCTTACCTTCTGGTAATAAAAAGCAAGCAGCTAGATTTGGCATATAATCATCATACTTCTTATAAAAATTCTGGAAGTCTATGTATTGACTTGCAGTCATCTTATTAACATTAAAAAAGACTTTATATTCCCTGTCTCCAATAATATATTTAGTTTCTGGAGTTTTAGGTTTATATGTACTCTCTACAAATTTAAGATTGTTAATTAATTCTTGTAATTTATTCAGCTCCATATTTTGAATTTCTTCTAAAGAAATATCACTAAGTACAGATACCATAGCTAAATTCATATCTAATTCATTTTCTCATTCTTTTCTAATTACATCCAATAGTTTTCTATAATGAGCTAAATTCATTTCATTCCAAGATTTTATCATACTATTTAAATTTAATATTATAATGTCCTTTAGTTGTATTTAATGAGTCATAGGCTAGCATTAATGAAATTACTGTATCATCATTAAATCCAGATGGAGCATTATAACTAACATTTCCAGTTTTTGGATTATATGAAGCTTCATATAGTCTTAACTCATTTAAAAGTTTATCATCTTTTAATAATCCTATCTTTTCATTCTCCAAAGCAGCTTGAAGCTTATTAACTATATCTGCCTTACTCTTATTAGTAGTTAAGAATCGTATAATCCTGATTTTCGGATTCTTCTGAACTAACATATCATAGAAGACACTACCAATTGAGTTTTGTTCAACTTGCACAATCTTTATAAATCCTTGATACTCAGTTAATATATTTGTTAATAAATCAACTTGCTCTGTTGGAGTTTTATCGTTAAAATACTTTATAAAGACCATTTGCCCAGATTCATTTAAAGCAGTAACACAAGTATAGTCTTTACCACTCCCAGTAGCCCAGTCTATTCCTATATAAAGACTCTGATAATCTGGTTTTTTCTCAATTATGCAATTAGCTATATTATTAAATAAACATCCATCATCGTCTGCAAATTCCCCTAAGTATTCGGTTCTAAATTTATTTTTTGAGGTTGTAAGTCGATACATCTCTAACTTCTCTTTATCTAAAAGCATAGATGTATCTTCTAAAGCTCAATCAAATGATTTATAGAACTTGTCATATTTCGGATCTAACCCTTTAGTAAAGCAGTCATAAAAGAAACCCTCTCGGAACCTTGGAGTACTAATAATTAATATTGGAGCAGACCACACATCAGTAGTAGGTTTAATAATTTCAAATACTTCATCTTTTAAGTAAGCAGCCTCATCTAATACAAGTAATCCACTTACAGAGAATCCTCGTAACGAATCCATTTGTTCTCCAGATCTAAATAATATAGAACTGCCATTATTAAACTCTAATTCAAGCAAAGTTTCATTCTTACGTTTAAGAATATCTGCTTCAGCTATAGCATTAACTATTTCTTTAAACACTTTTCTTGATTGCCCAAGAGTAGGTTCTACTATACAATTGACTGTTTTTGGATAGTTAATTGCAAATCGTAATAATTCATTTTCAGCTAAGAAAGATTTACCTACTTGTCGTTTAGCTTTAATTGTAAATATCCTTCCAGATCTATAAGCATCTGCCATAGCTATATGAACCTTATATTGGTACATAAATGGCCTATATCCTTTATATATCCTTGTCATTTATAATAGGATCTCCAAATTTAAATTGGCATTCATTATTTTGAATATTAACTTGAATTTCTGGTTGATTTAATCCAAACATAGAATTTATTGTTTTAATAACCTCAGTAGCAGATCTTACATCATTTTTACTAATAGCAATATCCAACAATGTTTCCAATCTTGTTAATTGTATATGTCTTAAATTCTTTATAAGATTATCGTTTTTATCTGCAATAATCTTATAAGCTTCTCTAATATATTTAGCAGCAGTAGTTTGCCCAACTCCATATTTAGTTTGAAGTTCCTCACTTACTTTATTTCTGGACCACCCTTTATTAAATAATCTTGCTGCATAAAGATATTTAGTTTTTTGTTCGTCTATTTGATCCTCTTTTACTTCTTCCTTTTTCGGTCTCCCTATTTTCTTCGGCAGTTCCTGATTCTTTACTTTCATTTTCCTTTAGTTTTTCTTGATATTCAAAATAGATTGGGGCAATCCTCTTTATAAGATTAAGTATACAAGTAGCACAAGCTACGCTCATTCTATATTCTTGTTCAATTAAATATTCATAAATCTCTTTAAGCTTAATTACATCCTGCTTTTGTACATTTCTGCAATAATTAGACTTAGTTGCAGTTACAAATCTATCTTCAAATCCTCTTAAATATTTAAACTGCTCTTCTGTTAATTGTTTCATAATTAGCGCTTTTTAGTATAAGTAAATATAGAAATTAACTTTCCATTCTTGTAGTGATAAATAACTTCTGTTTCCATAAAATATAATTTTTAATTAATAAGTTTGTATATAACATCTATCAGCTTAGTAGATGCATCTTTTAATAATATCATAATATCTTTAATAATTGGAGTCATAAATGCTAATAGTGCAATATACCCAACCATTAAAATTGAAAATTGACTTGTAATAAGAATATATATTAATCCAATTCACCAAGTCATACATAAACTGCAATCTAAAGGTTTTAGTCTTCAATCTTCTTTATAAGGTATACCTTTAAATAGTCTTTTTCAAATACTGTGTTTAAAACTATCCAAAGCCCCAGATAAATCAATTATAAAGACTATTATTACTGCTATTATAAATAATTCTAACATAATCTCTCTCTTATTTGTTTAATAAATCTTTGAATTGTAGTATGACTAATTCCTAATATTCTTCCCACTTCTCTATAACTGTGATATTCAGCATATAATATGATTACTGTCTTATCTGCCTTATTAAGCTCAAGTCATTTTGGATATATACTTAATAGTCTATCATCCATATTTGTAAACATACTATAGTCTATTTCATACTCAGTAAGTAAATCGTCAATATTAATCTTCCGTTTCATTTAATCAATCCTCCAATTCGTCATTTTGTTGTTCAAGTGGTTCTTTAACAATCTCATAATATTTCTTATAGGTATAGTAATATCTACTTGTTTTACTAAACCAATAATTCTTAAATAATCTTGTAATCCAAAATTTCAATTCATTTTTGCTATCAAGCTGATTTAATTTTGGATTTGAATACTCTAGTATTTCTACAAAAATCATTTGAACACAGTCATCATCTGCACCAAATTTTTGCTTAAGTTCCATAATAAATGGATAGTACTTTTCTACAATTTCGTTATTACTCATATGTTCACATATATCCTCCTGCTGTTTTTCGCTGCCCTTTAAGAACCTTTACAATATTTCTAGATTGTATATTTAGTTCTCTCTCAGCATCTATTGCTGAATCCCATCTTTTAATAACTATTCCATTTAGTAATTGCAGTATTGGTTTCTTATGACTATATCCAGCTCGCAGATTATGAGTTCCATAATTATTATTATAATTATAAGTACACCATTCTAAATTACTTACATTATTATTTGATTTATTTTCATCCTTATGATTTATACAAGGATAGTTATTCGGATTAGATATAAAAGTTTCAGCTACTAATCTATGTATATAACACTTCTTTTTCAAATTTTTATTATATAATGTTACTGTAAAGTACCCATTAGTTTTTACTTGAGGTTTTAACCTCTTTGGAACTGATGCTCTTAAACTTCATATTGAGCCATCAGTTCCAATTTGGTAGTTTTCAAAATTAAGTATTCTTTTATAGGCTATCATTTGCTATATAATTACTAAATTCTGTATTTACATCTATCTTAATGGCTTTCTTTAAAGATAACTCTGTTTTTAATGAATAGCCATAAGTTCCTCCAAAATCTGTTGTAGAACAACCATATTTCATAGAATCCTTTATAAAGGCTTGTTTTATATCTTTAAATATATATACTCCATCATCAAATATTATTACTAATATAGAATTATTTCTTGATAGCATATCAAATTTATCCCTATTAATAATAGTGGTTGGATATTTATTAGAATTAAATCTTCTCCTTTTAACTTCAATTATATAATCAATTCCATTCCAATTAAATGTTCCATCATATCTGGAGTAATCGTCTTTACATCATTCTATGTCTATATTAAATTTCTCTTTAAATAGATTCTTTGTAAAGACTAAGCTTCTTATATCTGTTTTCATTATTTTATATTATTAATTTTAAGTGTTAAATCACAATATTCTTCATATAAATTAGATACTTCTTCACTTGCTGGATTAACCCACATTACTGAATCTAATTTATGTTTTAATTCTGCTCTTTCTAATCTTAATTCAAATGTTTTATGTTGCCTTTCCTGATAGACTTCATTTACTCTAAAACCTGCAACAATTGAAGATACAATTAAAAGGCCAACTAAAATTTTATTTATTTTTTTCATAATTTTATTATTTAATAAGTTAATATTTGTTTATTATTGTACTACAATGATAATACATTTTTATTCAATTTCCAAATTTTTTGACAACTTTTTCATATTTTTTTATTTTTTTTTTCTTAAAATTATTTGGAAATTTAAAAATAATATTGTATATTTGTACTATCAAAAT
>ERZ780059.84-NODE-84-length-31328-cov-4.47565_pt1 | contig 31328 bp, 30 predicted proteins | sample MGYA00511578_ERZ780059 | MGnify/ENA primary metagenome ERZ780059 (study PRJEB29588, sample SAMEA2148558) | human gut metagenome | biome: human gut; feature: human-associated habitat; material: faeces | place: Denmark | collected 2008/2010 ...
ACGATACGGGATTGATACGAGATCGATACGGAAACGATACGAGACCGATACGTAACCGATTTGTTTAGCCGCCGTTCTGCGGACTTGGTGGGACTGCGATTTTGTTTCATTGCCTTGAAAGTTTTTGAAGTTGATAATGATTCACCTTGCCAGTTGTTGACGGTGATTACGGATGCAAAGACAATGCAAATGAGCGCAATGAAAGCGTGCTTTCAAATTGCCGAGTGCAGCTTGTCTTATGCAAAATTACGAAATGGCACAACTGAATGCAAATCCATTCATAACCGTTTACAATCTGTTTACAAGCCATTCATAATCCGTTCATTCCGTTCGCAATTCATTTACCCATTTTCTCATAAATAACCAAAACCACATTATGAACGACGTTAAAATTAGCATCTACGACAGTATCGTCCAGGTTCTGCCCAACGCCACAAAGGCCGTACAAAACTTCAATGGCGACCAGTTTGCCGAGCAAATACTCAGCATGCAGGAAGCCGCTGAAGACAGTTCTTCCGATGCCGACTCCCCTGAGGCCAGGAAACTCGCCCTCTATATTGGCGAGGAATGCCTCCCGGGCTTCCTCGCTCAGATTCGTGACTGCAACAACGCCACAGAGCTTGCCTTGGTTGTCGTCTCCATGCTCGATCAAGAGACCAAACTCACCGAGGAAATCGTCGTAAGGAGTAGCTTCATCCAGCTCCTGTTGCCCTTCGCCACCAACATCACTTCTGGAAGAAGCGTGAATAACGTTCGCGCCCGCATCAATGACGCTTTGATCGCGCGCCGTAAGTCCCACCCCAAACATTAAGTGCCATGATCGGAATAGAGATAATGATAGCTCAAATAGCCGCTGCAGCATACTTTGGCTATAAGCAATGCAAATTATCTGAACGACGTCACTGGAGTCCTTTTGACCTGTTTCTTGACTTTCGCTCCTCGGTATCCACTGAAGCCTCTGCAAAAGAGCAGGAAGCCCCGTCTTCCAAGGCGGAGCAGTTGGAGGAACCACAGGCGAAGCCATCTGATGCCGTTTTGGAAGAACGTATCGTCCAGGCCGTCGTCGACAAACTCAAGCAGTACAAAGATCCACAGATCATCATCAACATCTTCGGTGGCAATCATATTGTGGCCCCCAATGCCCGTGAAGCCTACCAGCAATTCCTTTCCTCCTCCCAACCCAAAAAGGATTGACATCAGACTGATGGCTAGCAAAGCATTAATGAACGATTAAAGCTGGATTAACGGTGATTAATGTGTCCCCTTGACAGCTTCTCCGCCAGCCCTACCCCTTACTTCGTAAGGATTTGATCTATTAGAAGCATACCACGATATTTATGTCCCAGCCATAATGAAGCCTGAAAACAAGTCCACACAAGCGATTAGTGCGCAAGTGCATGATTGGGCAGCCGAAAACAGGCTGCTTCGCAAGGAACTTCGTGCCCGTGATAAGCGAGTAGAGGAGCTGGAGGCTTTGGCTTCAAGCCTGAACAAACAGCTGTGTGAAAAGATAGACCAGATAAATGACATGATGCAAAAGCTCATGGCTTTTATGACAGGAGACGGAAGTGTGAATATTTCGGAATCCCTTCGCTATTCAATCGTCGCTGAAGTCAGCGCAGAATTTGAGGCACGTGAGCAAAAGCTGAAGGTAGCATACGCCCATGAGCGCGAGAAACTTGATTCCGACTTCAATGCCCGTTTAGCAGCCACGCAAAACGAGCTAAATCAGCTGAAAGGAATAAATGCAGAAGATGATACGACAACCATTTCAGAAAACAAAACTAAATAAATTTAGACGTTTAAAACAAAAAAACATGATTAACGTAGGAATTATCGGATGTGGCTTCGTCGGTGGAGCCCTGAAGGATTGGTTGGAGCACAACAATCCAGAGTGTAAACTGTTTATCAGTGACCCCGCAAAGGGATATCATGATGATCTGAGCCACGTGGACATCGCGTTCTTGCAGATCCATGTGCCCACGGAAGATGATGGAACACAGGATTTGACGCTCATGAAAGAGCTGATATCAAATTTGCCAGACGTCCCCGTCTTTGTCAGAACCACTATTCTTCCTGGAACCAGCGATATGCTCTCTCGTGAGACAAAGCATCAGGTGTGCTATATGCCAGAGTTTCTCACTGAACGTACGTTTATCGAGGACTTCAAGAGGCAGACTATGGTGTTCACTGGTGCACATGAATTGCTCACAAAGATCTTTGTTGGCAAGAAGTTTACCGTCATGACTCCTTTGGAGGCTGAGCTGACCAAATATATGCACAATGTGTTTGGAGCTTACAAGGTGACTTATTTCAATGCCTGTCGTGAATATTGCGAGCAGATGGGTGGCGATTGGCGCAAGGTGCATACGGGAATGCTCCTCTCGGGCTACATCAATGATACCCACACCTATGTGCCCGGTCCTGACGGTAAGTTTGGTTATGGTGGCAAATGCTTCCCCAAGGATGTCAATGCCTTTGCGAAGATGACGGAAGGCACACCTCTTGGCACCCTTTTGGAGCATCTCCATGAACTGAATGTCCACTTCCGTGGCGTGGAAGAGCACATCTAACATTATTTGGAAGCCGTTGTGCAGGTAGAGCGAATGCTTGTGGTTCGATACCACCAACGGCTGCAACGATCATAATTAGATATTGAAAAGCGCTCGATTAGAGTAATACCTCTGATTCTTAGCTTTTCATAAACAGACAAGTCCGTCTACAATATGTAATCGATAAGTTAACACTCAATCTGTTTTAGATCAATATGCCCCTTTGTATAGAACTATTGATTTTACTTTAATTCGTCCCATTTCACGGGACACTAATGATGGATAATAATATTCAAAAAAATAAGCAAATAGCCAGAAATACCTTATTCTTATATTTCCGAATGCTGTTCATTATGTGTATATCATTATACACAAGTCGCGTTATTTTGGAAGCTTTAGGTGTGTCAGATTATGGTATATATAATGTCGTTGGTGGTTTTGTGGCGATGTTTGCCCTTATCAGTTCTTCTTTAACGAGTGCCTGTACACGGTTTTTGAATTATGAGATGGGCAAGGGTAGCGCCTCTCGGTTGAGAACGGTATTTTCCACGTCTTTGACTGTACATATTATACTTGCTTGCATAATTGCATTATTGTGTGAGAGTTTTGGAGTATGGTATGTCAACAACAAGATGGTTATACCTGAGGCGCGACTGATAGCTGCTAATTGGGTATTCCAAATATCAGTTTTGAATTTTTGTATTAATTTGGTTACAGTCCCGTTTAATGCTGCTATAATCGCTCACGAAAAGATGTCCACTTTTGCCTGTGTTAGTATCTTTGAAGGGATCTCCCGCTTAGTTATTTGCTTTTTGGTAATGTGGATATCTTTTGATCATTTGATAACATATGCATTGCTTTATATGTTGGTGCAAGTATCGGTAATGGCAATGTATCAGGTTTATTGTAATCGACATTTTGACGAGTGCCATTATCGGTTTTCTATTGACAAAAAACTTACAAAGCAGATGTTTTCTTATTCTGGATGGCATGTCTTTGGTAATTCGGCATCTATTCTGAATAGACAAGGAGTAGACTTGGTTCTGAATCTTTTCTGTGGAACAATCTTGAATGCAGCCAAAGGTATTTCCAATCAAGTTATGAATGCTGTGGCTTCGTTTGCAAACAACTTTATGATAGCATTAAATCCTCAGATTACCAAGTCGTACGCTAAGGGTGATTATGATTACATGCTAAGCCTTTTATATAGAGGTTCACGTTTCTCTTATTATTTGCTGTTTTTCCTTTCTTTACCCATTATATTAAATACAGACTATATCATGCATATATGGCTAAAAAATGTTCCTGAATATGCAGTTCAATTAGCACAATTGTCTTTGGTCGCTTCAATGATAGCTTCATTGTCCAACCCATTGGTGACAGCGCAAAATGCCACTGGAAATGTGAGAAATTATCAAATAGTAGTCGGCGGTCTTCAACTGTTTAACTTGCCTTTGTGCTATATTGTCTTATATATGGGTTTTTCGCCTCTATCTGTGATGGTGGTAGCTATTGTCGTGGAAATTCTGAGTCTTATTGCTCGTTTGATAATGATACCGATATATATTAATAGTTTTTCGTCAGTTGACTATCTGAAGGAGGTTATCTTGAAGATACTTATAGTGACAATTGTGGCATCTGTTGTTCCTTTGTTTTTAAGTATAATTCTCCCAGAAGGTTTTCTCTCATTCGTAGCGATTTCTATAGTATGTTGTGTGTCATCTTTTGTTTCAATACTGATGATAGGATGCACGAGGGCAGAAAAACAAATAATATATAACCAAATGGACAAAGGTCTTAAAATGATTAAAGTTAGAAAATAGCAAATGTCAGTTTCAATAATAATCAATGCGGATGATCTGGGTAAGAACCACATTGTCAACGAGGCCATAAGAGAGGCTTTGTCGTTAGGTGTAATAACCTCTTCTACCATTATGGCAAACTCCTCTTCGTGGGAAGAAGTACATGCTATTGTGGACGAAAATCCTCAAGCGTCTTTTGGAGTTCACTTAAATTTGACAGAAGGAAAGGCCTTGACGGCCAGTAGCGTGTTCCATCAGATGAATATTGTGGATAATGATAATTGTTTTACTAAGAGAATTCGTAATTTAAAGAGCTTTTCGCCAGAGCTTTTGAAGGCGGTTTATGACGAATGGGACGCACAAATCAATAAGGTGAATATCGTAGAAGAAATAGCTGTTACTCATTTTGACGGACATCACCATATCCATAGGGAGTATCCTTTTAGAAATGTGTTGATGAGCTTGTGTGAAAAATACAACGTTCATCAGGTTCGCAATCGCTATACTTCTCCTTTAAAAGGTTTTAAAAAGTTGGCAATTGACGGTTTGGGGAGGCTCTCTTTAGTTCCAGGATTGTTGTCCTTGTCACATTCGCTGAGTGGTTTTGGAGGAGTTTTCTCATCAGTTTATTCAATGATGGAAAGCGAAAGATGGAGGAGAATAATTAGAAGAAAAGCAAGTGTTACTGATTATTTCAATGCATATGAGAGTGAATGTGAACAATTGTCAAGGGGTAGGCGCCCACTTGGCGATTGCACTATTGAGTTGATGTGCCATCCCGGTCATCCAGATTATCTTAAAGAATACGAGATGATAAAGCTGCATGTAGTTGAAAAATTTTTGTCCAATAGCAAACTGATTAGTTATAAAGAGCTGATATGAAGATAGGAATACTTACATTTCATCGTCCTGCAAATTTCGGAGCTAATCTTCAAGCGTATAGTACTATGTGCTACTTATCCTCATTGGGACATGAGGTAAGGGTAATAGACTATGTTCGTCAAGCAGACTTTGAATACAAACACAAGGTGGATATAAAGCAGTACGAGGCCCATAAGCTTTTTGTTGAGGCTCGCCTGTCGTTGACCGAGCAAGCTACATCAGGTGAAGATTTATGCCGTATTGTAAAACAAGAGGCTTTCGATGCAATTCTGATAGGTGCTGATGCTGTATGGCGTTCTCCCAAAGACAATAACATCTACTTTGCCGAATGGCTATTTGAGAATGAAGATATAAACCATGTTGCCGTAGCATCCATTTCGCCCGCACACATGGGCAACGGGTATTGTACTATTCCTGAAGATAGAAGACGAGCTATTCACGATTGTTTGTCAAGATTTAGATATATTACAGTGCGCGATGCCTGGACAAAAAAGGTGATAAATCGAGATATATTTGGAGGAGACGTTTTTGTGAACAATCTGAATCCAGACCCGGTATTCACATTGTTCCGCTTTGTAGGCAATGAGCAGTGGTTTGACAAAGGTCAAACTCCTAAGGGATATTATCTTATGTCATTACCAAAGAATTGGGTTGACACAGGAAAGTTTGCCGACAAGAAAAAGAAATGGTTTGCGTTATTTAAAGCGTATGTGAATGGAGCGGGATATAAGTTGGTGGAACTGCCCATACCGGAAGGTAAAAGTGGAATGAAGTTTGATTACACCATTGATTATCCAATCGATCCCCTACAGTGGTTTCTTTGGATTAAGAACGCAAAAGCATTTTGTGGCTTGCGTTTTCATGCTATTGTTAGTTCCATCTCCAATGGTACACCTTTCTACAGTATAGACTCTTACGGTGATAATAGCAGGACTTCTAAGATACTTGACTTTCTTGGATTGCACAACTTGGCTCGTAAAAGGGATGTAAAGAGCAAAATCTATAATTTATTGCAAGGAACTACATTGGAGAGAAATCGATGTGGTGCAATGATAGAGTGCGAGTCTCCAAAGAAAGTCTTCAGAATATTAGAATCAACAACCACTATGGAGGTTATAAAAATCAGGGATGGCAATTTAGCCGTCTTTGATCAAAACTTGTCAGAAATGCTTAAAGCCGTTTCAAAATGAGCAAACATAGAATAATAGATTTGACAGAAACTTGTACGGGGTGTTTTGCTTGTGCAAATAGTTGTCCAAAAGACGCCGTCAGTCTGCCCGAAAATTACGAAGGATTCTATTTCCCTGTCATAGATAATGATAAATGTATTGATTGTGGACTGTGCGACAAGGTCTGTCCTCAGGTGACTGCACAACCAATGCAGAATGCTTGCAAGGCATATTATGGTTGGGCTACTGATGATGCGATTCGCAAAACAAGTTCTTCGGGTGGTCTTTTTCATCTGCTTGCACAGTATGTCTTGGCGCAGAATGGAATCGTTTATGGAGCAGCATTTAATTATGAGGGGCTAGTTCGGTTGGAATGCCATTCTACGGATGAGGTAACTCTCGAAGAACTACAACGTTCTAAGTATGTACAAAATCATATAGGGTATGCATTTCGCAAAATAAAGAAAGACTTGCAAGCTAATAAAAAGGTATTGTTTTGTGGCACACCTTGTCAGTCGGCAGGTTTGAAATCTTATTTGCGAAAAGATTATGATGGTTTATTATTGGTAGATTTTATATGCCACGGAGTGCCCTCAATGGATTTGCTGCGCAAGCATTTGGACTACTTGGGGATAAAACATGTAAAGGAAATAGTTTTTAGACCTAAGAACTGGGGATGGGTGGATGATTTTGAAATTCGCTTTTCAAAAATCGAGTCGGCAAAGCCGACGGATGTTAAGCTTCGCCGAATTCCGTGGAGGTTAGACGAATATTTTGATATTTTTCAAAAATATCAAAATATTCGTCTAAGTTGTAGGAATTGCTCCTATTGTAACGGAAAAAGAGCTTCGGATGTCACGTTGGCGGATTTTTGGAGGGTAAAGGATTATAATCCAACATTGTGGGATAAGCGCGGAGTCTCTTTGATACTTTCTAATAGCGAGAAAGGTGAAAGAGTTATATCGGAGCTTATGGAGCACGGTGATAACATTATTGGAGAGATTCCATTGAAGTATGCTTCGTATGTCTATGAGCGAGTTCGTACAGATTCAAGTTCTCCTTATCAAGATGAAAAGCGCGATTTGTTTCTGCGTGACGTCTACGCCATTGGATATAAGCAAGCTCTTGAAAAGAATGGGTTAAAAGTTCGACGTAAAGCAATAATTGAATATAAATTGAAGCAATTTATAAAATCAATTCTGAGGAAATGAGTATAATACAAAACTTGATACAAGCAAGACGCTTCTTGTTCCAGCCCTTTAATGCTGTCTATCTGATAGCTTGGGGATCAATACTATTGGGATATTGGCGTGGCATAAACAACCACCTTCCTATGTTGGGAACACTGACGGACGAGTTGGAGTGGTGTATTGTGTTGGCTCCGATTTTGTTAAGTTTACCCAGACTGTGGAAACGTATTAAAACGTCTGACCATTTATTCGTGTTTGCATGCTTTATATTTTATTTGCTGAATATACAGTTATTTCCGCAAAACGCAGATGTTTTGGTCAATCGTTTGTTCAGTTTTAGTTTGCTCACACTTCCTTATTATTATATTGGGGTAACGCTTGATATAAAGAGGTTTTATAATTTCTTTTATTATATATCAGTTGTTGCGGTCTTTATGTGTGCGTTTTATGAATTGTTGTATGCCCAGAGTGCATCTTATACAGGAGATGTGGATACTTCGGAGTATAACATGGAGTTAGCGTATAGTATATTGCCTCATGTGCTGATGGTTTCGTGGAGGGCTTTAAAGAGTTTTGTGATATTGAATATTGCGCCGATGCTTTTGGGACTGATGCTACTTCTGTCTTTTGGAACACGAGGTCCTGTAATATGTGCCATAGTCTTTATTGCAATCTATCTTTTATTTATTCGTCCTTCTAAGTACCAAAAAACGATGAGAATAATAACAGTTGCTTGTGCTGTTTATGCCATGTCGTTTCTGGATCAGTTTATGACGTTTATGCAATTGATGACCTTTCAATTGGGTATGAGTACTCGAATTTTTGACAAATATTATGAGGGAGAGCTGGAAGATTCCTCAGGTAGAGATTATATTCGGGAAACATTGTTAAGAGAATTGTCAATTGACAACTCTTTGTTTGGACATGGTGTTCTAGGTTCCTATCCATATGTAAACACTTATCCTCACAATATTGTTTTGGAATTCCTCTTCTCTTTTGGATGGGTTTGGGGAATCGCCATTCTTTTTTGTATAGTATATATTATTGCTAAAATGTTGATAAATACTCATCAATGTGAAATCAATGTGACATTTGGAATGATATTGGTGATAGCCAGCATTTTAAAACTATGTTTTTCTTCCACATTTGTGGATGACGCTTTGTTTTTTATGCTTTTAGGTTATTGTGTTAATTCGTCAAGAAAAATATCTATATGATAAAAGGTGCTTTGCGTTTGCTGTATCGTCTTTGTATGTTGAGTAAATATAGAAGAAAAAAAGTATTCGTTGATCCAACTGCATTGTTTAATCGAAATACTTTTTTTGAAGGATGCAATAAAGTAAAACAGAAAGCTTCGGTATGCGATTCATGTGTCGGAAAGTATACATATATCGGAGCATTTTCGGATTTGAGCTCGTGTCGTATTGGTGCGTTTTCGAGTATATCGCATGATGTTTATGTAGAGTCTTACACGCATCCAACAAAGGGATTCATTTCCACTTCTCCTGTTTTTTTTAGTACATTAAAACAGGCAGTAGAGACATTTGTGGAAGATAATCTGTTTAATGAATATTTGTTGATAGAAGGATACAAATGTATTATAGGTAATGATGTTTGGATAGGTTCCAAGGTATTGATTAAAGGAGGGGTAAAAATCGGAGACGGTGCTATCATTGCAATGGGTAGTATTGTTACAAAGGATGTCCCTCCGTATGCCATTGTAGCAGGTGTTCCTGCCAAAATTATACGATATAGGTATAGCGATGCCAAAATACAGCATTTGATGGAGTTTAAATGGTGGAATAAAGACGTAGAATGGATTAAATCTCATGCTCGTTTTTTTGCTGATGAATCAAGGTTCTTCAATTTAATAGATAAAGGAGATGAATAAAATAGTACATGTTATGATAGCCTGTTTCTACAAAAACGGATTTGGCTATCAAGAAAATATCCTTCCAGAAAAACACAAGGAATTGGGTTTTGATGTAAATATTGTCACATATAATAAAGGTGGTGATGCTTCGTATAAAGGGGGAACGCCTCCTATTACATATTTAAATCCAGATGGGATTCCCGTCCATGTATTAAAGGACAACACTTCTTTTTTCAAAAAAGTGCCATTGGTTAACATGTTTGTAAATGTAACATCAGGCCTTTACAATAAAATTGAAGAGCTACAGCCTGATATAATATTCGTACATGGAATATGTTCGTCGGATAATATGGAAATTGTTAGGTATAAGAAAAATCATCCTAATGTAAAGTTATATGCTGACAATCATAGTGACTATTACAATGCACCTGTCAAGACGATTCGCCAAAAGATATACAGACGTTTATGTGGAAGAAGAGTTGGCAAAAAAATAGGAAAGCTTGCTGAAAAAGTTTGGGGAGTTACGCCTTGGCGAGTGGTTTATCAAGAAAAGGTTTATGGTATACCAAAAGAAAAATCAGCACTTCTCGTAATGGGGGGAGATGAGAAAAAGATTCATTGGGACGAAAGGTGTAAGATCAGAATGCACGTTCGACACAAAATGCAAATCCCGCAAAACGCTTTTGTCTTTATTACTGGAGGAAAAATAGATCGGGCCAAGAATATCCATTTGTTGGTCGAGGCGTTTGAAGAAATTAATAATTCTGCATTGTTTTTGATAATCTTTGGTAGGTACGAAGAAGACATGAAATATTTTTCTTCAACTATCAAAAACAAGAATATAAAAAATATCGGTTGGATTAGTGCTGATGAGGCATATGACTATTATCTTGCATCCGATTTTGCTGTCTTCCCAGGAACTCATTCGGTACTTTGGGAGCAAGCGTGTGCGTCAGGAATACCTGCGCTGTTTAAAGATTGGGATGGCGGTTTTAATCATGTTGATGTAGGGGGTAATTGTATCTTGTTGAAAAATGTTACCAAAGAGACTTTGAAAAGGACAATGCTGAAAGTGATAGAACAAAGTGATGTTTATGCTTCGCTGAAAGAAAACGCAATTAGTAAAGCTAGAAAAGAATTCTCATATATAGAAATAGCAAAACGTTCAATAGGATTATGATGGCAGTGTTAAGACGGGTTAGAAGAGTGTATGTATGTATCCGCACGTGGTTTCATTGTGTAAGAAATGGTTGGAGTTTTGATAAGTCTTGGAGTATTGGAGGGGGGATTGTGGTCAAAAAAATGCCCAAATATGTTGCTTTAATGCATCATACAACTCTAGGAAAGATAAAAATAGGCAAAAACTTTCATTGCGCCAATACACCTCAATACAATTCTATAGGAACTATACAACCATGTGTTTTCAACTATTCTAAGCCAAACTCAATAATAGAAATAGGTAATAACGTTGGTATTTCGGGCTCTACAATAAACGCCACAACAAGGATAACGATAGGGGATAATGTGCTTATCGGATCTGGCTGTCTGATAACAGATACTGATTCTCATCCATTGCACTGGGAAGATAGGTTGACAAATGATGATTCTAAAACAAAGTCAAAGCCAATAGTTATCGAGGATAATGTTTTCATTGGTGCAAGAAGCATTGTCTTGAAAGGCGTAACAATTGGGTTTGGTTCTGTGATAGGGGCTGGCTCTGTCGTAACTCAGTCGATTCCTCCTAATGTGGTGGCGTGTGGGAATCCTGCAAGAATAATAAAACAAATATAAACAGATAATCATGCATAAATTTAATATCGCAGTTATACTTACTTGCTTTAATAGAAAGACAAAAACAATAGCGTGCTTGCACGGGCTTTATTCTGCCCAAAAAGCTTATTCTTATGCAGATATATCTCTGAGTGTTTACTTAACAGATGATGGATGTACAGATGGGACATCACAGGCCGTGCGAGACATTTTCAAGGGTAAGGACATTACTATAATGCAAGGCGATGGAAATTTGTACTGGGCAGGAGGTATGCGTTTTGCATGGAAAGAGGCATTGAAGAAAAAAGACAAATGGGATTTTTATCTTCTATTGAATGATGATACTACCCCAATGGACAACATGTTTCACGAATTAATCGATGCGCATAATTATAGTATGCAGACATTTGGAAAAGTTGGCGTTTATTCCGGTGTGACATGTGATATTGAAAACCCAGAGATAATAACATACGGTGGAACTGTGTGGGCTAATAGATTCCTTGGGACAGAGAGAAGAGTGTCTCCAAAAGGAAAGCCTGCAGAAGTGGATAAGACTAACGCAAATATTCTACTGATTTCAAAAGATGTGGTATCTGCAATTGGAATTTTTTACGAAGGATTTATACATGGAGCTGCTGACTATGACTATTCAATACATGCTAAAAAAGCAGGCTTTACGGTTTTAATAACATCTCATGTGTGTGGTAAATGCGAAAGGGATCATCGTAATGAAAAGGAAGAGTTAAGTAAAATATTAAGTATGACGCTTTCTGAGCGGAAAAAATATTATTCCAACCCCGTTCATTCCAGCAAGGATACCCTAACTTCTCAACGACGAAATACGCCATTTACATACCCCAGAGTTTGGTTGAGCTTTTGGTTAAAGGAAAATTGTCCATATATTCTTTATTGGTTATCTCGTTTGAGATAGACGTAGTAACTTGAAATAATAATCAAAACGCTTAATTCGAAAAAAAATATGTTTTTGGGTGAAAGAAGTGTGTTTTCCTATTGTATTTGTAAGAGGGAGCTATTAGAATGTGAAGCTGTTAAAGTAAGGGTTGGCGAATACCATGTGTATACAAATCGTAATACGCATTTTGATTATCGAGAAGACCCAGATGTTTCACTTTTCGTCATAGGAATAGCGGCGTGTTTAAATGGCGGGGAGTCTGCTTTGGATTGGTTGTGGAAACATAAGCAGTCAATAACTTCTATAGTAGAAGCAGAAAAGTATTTGGGTGGAAAGTATGTTCTCTTTATAAGAATCAAGGATTCTTATTTTATATTGGGGGACGCAACTTGTAGTATCCCCGTATTCTATGCAAAATGTGATGATGGCGCAATCTGTTCATCAATAGGGTATCAAATAGCAGAAGAGCAAGGCTTATCGGTTGACAGTGCTCTGCTCGAGATTCGTGAGGGTGGGGATAGTTCTAGAACTATGCCCTATGACTATACTATCTGGAAGGGGATCAAGCGGTTGTTGCCGAATCACTATCTTGATGTAAACAGAATGTGTGTGATTCGTATGGTCAATCAGCCTGTTTTACTTTCCCCGCAATCGGCAGAGCAGGCTGCGGAAATATCTTTGCCATTTATTAAACGACTGGCAGAATACTATATGCGTAAATTCTCGGTGGCGTGTGCGCTAACCTCAGGAAGGGACAGTCGTGCCGTTTTGTCCGTGTTAGGTTGCAGTAAAGACATTCCTATTTATACGATGAAGCACAATGAGTTTGCCGAGAATACTCCCGATATCGTTGTTCCCAAGCAGATCGCAGCACGTGTGAATTTGGATTACCATCAAATAAACGATGTAGATCTGACAGATAAGGACATAGCGGAAGCGGATGGTTTGCTTGGTGAGGGTAACTACAGTAAGCGAACTTTAATGCTTGCACATACGATCAACAAGCATTTTGGAAATTATGCCGTTATCAATGGTGATATTATTGGGCAAGTGGGAAAATGTTCTCTTCATAGAGACATTCCTCTATGCTATGCGACCCCATCGTATTTTCTCTGTAAACTGCACAACTATACTAAAGGGGCAAAGGTGGCTTTGCAAAAATGGTTACAGGATATAAGAAAAACAGAAGAGAAGGTAAATAGCTTTGATCTTTTTTCTATTGAGAACCGTATGGGGGTATGGGCAGCCAACGAGAATGAAATATACAACATGGTGGGACAGTATTACCTAAATATCTTTAATTCTCGTAGTATTATTTATGAGTGGACTCGCGTGGATAGAAAGGAGCGAAAGCTCTCTGCCATCCATATTGCCATCATTAGATCATTGTGTCCTGAACTATTAGAAATCCCATTTGAGCCGGCTGGAGTATGTGAAAGAATTTTGAAATACAATGGCTTAACATATTTAATAGCCTCTTATTTAAAACATTATTTTGAAAAGATAAAGAAGAGATGAAACAACTAATCATTACTGCTGATGACTATGGAATGTCCAGAGCCGTCAACGACGCAATAGAGGCTGGTATGGCTGCAGGTCTTATCACGACTACTAATGTGATGACAAACATGCCTTTGTATAAAGAAGCCAAGACTTTGAAGGACAAATTTCCTAATGTGTCTGTTGGTGTGCACTGGACTTTAAGTGGAGCGGGAAAGCCTGTTACGCCAAAGGATCAAGTGCCTTCTTTAGTAAACGAGAAAGGTGATCTGTTTTCATACGCCGAATTCCGCAAAAGGTATCGGAATGGGTTGATAAAAGACGAGGAGATACTAAAGGAATTAAGGGGGCAGTACGAACGCTATTATGATTTGATGGGTATGCCCGACTATTGGAATACGCATCAGAATACGCATGTGGATTTCAAAATATACCAGCTATTTGTGGCGTTGGCTGCGGAACTGAAGATTCCTGCAATGAGAAGTCACCAGCGTATCTATGTTCCTGCATCTAATCCAAATGACAAGTTGCCTTTGGTTTGGCGAATAATTGAACCGTTTAAGTCGAGGTTGATCGACCATTGGCAGCATCAAGCCCATAGGAAAGGTATGTCGTCTCCCGAAGGGTTGATAGTAACAATTTGTCCTAAAGATATGAATAACATCGATTATGTGTTTAAAAATATCAAGTGGGGCAAACATCAGGTTGGTGAATTTGTGATCCATCCTGCAACCTGCAATGATTCTCCTTTTTTTGGGAAAATTGTTGATCAACGAATTGTAGAATACAAACTATTCTCAGCAGAAAACACCCTTAAGGAAATAAAGTCTTGCGGAATAGAACTTGTGAATTATAGCGTGTTGTAGAAATAATGAAGGTTCTTCATATCTGCAATGATTTTGCTGGAAGCAAAGTACATGTCAGTCTCACAAAACAACTGGACGGAATGGGTGTCAATCAGATCATCTACTGTCCTGTTCGTGACAAGCAACTTGTGGGTAAAAACAAGTTTGATGCCAAATGTACGGATTTCGTATATAGTTATTGCATTAAGTCATGGTATAAGTATGTCTATCATTACAAGGCATTTAAACTATACAAAGATTTGAAGCGCAATGTGGAATTGAAATCTGTGGGTATTATACATGCGCATACTCTTTTTTCGGATGGTGTGTTGGCATACAAGGCTCATAAGGAATTTGGGATGCCGTACGTCGTAGCCGTTCGTAATACGGACGTGAATACATTTATCCGTATTTTGAAGCATTGTTATCATACAGGCAGGAAAATTCTGCTGAACGCAGAAAGAGTGTATTTCATTTCAGCTGCTTTGAAGAAGAAGTTTGAGGATTCGGAGTTCGCGCAACCTATTCTCGAAAAGGTAAAACATAAGTTTGTTTTGCAACCTAACGGTATTGACGATTACTGGCATGAGCATATTTCGCACAAAGAATGTAAAGGTCATGAAGTGCTATATGTTGGTGATTTTTCAGCGAATAAAAATGTGGTACGATTGGCTGAAGCGGTCCTTGAGCTACGCAAAGAAGATGGCTTTAGCGATGTGCGACTAAACATCGTCGGGGGCGAAGTAAAGGGTGGTGGTCGTAGAAGCGACGGAAAAACTCAGGCTGTTATTGATGAAAATCCACAAGCAATCAAAGCATTTGGTAAGATTTATTGTAAAGATAAATTATCAGAGATAATGCGCTCGTGTTCTGTGTTTGCTATGCCAAGCATTTTTGAAACCTTTGGTCTGGTTTATTTGGAGGCTTTAAGCCAAAACTTACCAGTTGTCTATACTAAAGGGCAGGGAATTGACGGAATGTTTGACAATACTGTAGGTATAGGAGTTGATCCGCTTTCTGTAGAGGAAATTAAAAATGCCATCAAGATGATTTTACAGAATCATTTTCAATTTGGCAATCAGCATGTTTGCTTTGACGATTTCAAATGGGGAGAGATCGCTGGTAAATATTTGAAAGAATATGAAACCATAATTGGATAGGATTATGGGGATTTATTTCGGAATGCTATATATCTGCGAATCTTTTTGATGTATTTGGTGAAAAGAGATGTCTCAATTAAAATTTATACAATAATACGGTAGTAATGCTTGATGTTATTATAGTGCGATATCCTGAGGATTGCATTCATAAAGCCATTAAAGGGGTGCCAGCAGAGGTAGAGAATGCTATATGTCAGCATTTCAAGGTTTTGGAACGTCCAGCCTCATGGGGGATGTTTTGTCTTAGTACAGGCGCCGAATTGAAGGAGAAATGTGAACAACTTTTACATCTGACAGAAGACCATCTTCAGTTGAAAGGTTTGTTCCAACCTCTTTGTACAGTGAAGAGTGATGAAAAGGCGGTGCTTTTAAACGCCCAGGGCTTTCCTTGCTATGATGTGTATTGTTGGAGTTCAGTATCGCTCGGTGACAACAGGAGTCCCCGTCTTCCTCGTCAACACCCACAACAAGTGTGGGCGTGGCAAGGCCGACATTATGGACAACCTGAAGGATTGGACCGGCAATGTCTTCATGTGTGACGCCTATGCAGGTTACGACTGGATGAAGAAAATAGACGGTCTTGTCCTATGCCGGTGCGTGGCTCATGCCCGTCGTATGGCGGAGCGGTCCTTGAGGGAAAACCCACAGTTGTCCCAGACGGCGTTGCTCTTCTACCAAGACCCCTATCTCGTGGAGGAGATGATCAAGGAGAAAGGGTTGACTGGCGAGGAAAAGACCAGGTTCAGGCAAGAGTATGCGGGGCCTATATGGGAAACCTTCCGGGCCTGGGCGGCGAATACGATTTTCGACGTGCCAAAGGACAGCCTAATCTTCAGGGCGCTGGATTATCTGCTACGCAACTATGATGAGTTGACACATTACCTGTCTATTCCCGAGATGTCGATAGACAACACGGATACTGAAAGGTTGATCCGTGACATGGTGATGGGCAAGAAGTCTTATTTGTTCTGCCGTGACTTGGATGCCTGCAGGCGGGCAGCGATGATGTACTCGTTGTTTGGTGCCTGCAAGGTACTGGGTAAAAATCCGGAACGTTGGTTCTTTTATGTACTGAAAAACATAAAGACGATGCCCAAGGATAAACTTTATACTCTTCTTCCTGAGTTTTGGGAAGGCGAGGGATGATAAACATGAATTAAAATTGTAGTCAAATCAAGGTGTACTCCTCATTAGCATGAGCTGATGGAGGGCAAAACCTCCTATGCTTGTCTCAAAAAAGGCAAAGACAATGCCGCCGTGCAAAGATACTGATTTATTTGAGACCATGCAATACGGTGTTCACCGAATACTTACCAGGGAGCAGGTGACCTTGCTCGTATCCAACGTCGTTCAATCCAAGATGTTTATCTATGACAATGACAATTGATGACCCGAAGTTTATCGCCTCTTGGCAGAAAGTTAAGGAATGTCTGAAATGCTTGGACGAGGATCAGGTGAAGCGCCTGTTCTCCAAAGAGCACGCCTCGCTGCTTGAGTTCAACCAGGCATTGGCCGAGGAACTGCGTCTCAAGGAAGCCTCTTTGCGCTCTACCGTCTCTTCCTTGAAGGCGGACTGTATGCCGTAACATATAACGATAGAACTCTTCGGAATTATTGGTTATTTGAGACGGTATCTGCATGCTGTCTAAGTAGAAAATATATTAAGTTATGGAATATAAAGAAACTAATTATGATTTGATAGAAGAGGAACAAAATGAAGAATTGGCAAATGACGATTTGTTCAACATTAGTTCCTGGGGAGCTGACCCTTCAGTCAGAGAGTTGATAATGCAGTATAGTGAGGGAGATATAGAAAAACCTGAACTACAGCGTAGATATGTATGGTCGAAAAAAGTAGCGAGTCGATTCATAGAATCTCTTCTATTAGGTTTGCCAGTTCCAAGTATTTTTCTTGCTAATATGGAACCTTCAGGTAAACGTCTTATTATAGACGGTTATCAAAGAATAAGAACCTTATATGATTTTATACATGATGGAATATGGCGAGGAGATGATACTGTGTTTAGACTTGTAAATTCATCAATAATAAATGAACGTTGGCGAAACAAAACTTATGAAGAATTGTCTGAATCAGAAAAACGTAGATTAAAGAATTATACCATCCATGCTATTATATTTGAACAGAAACGTCCTGCCAATGACACTGCTATGTTCCAAATTTTTGAGAGAATTAATACGAGTGGTGTTACATTAAATGATCAAGAAGTAAGAAATTGTGTATATCAAGGCGCAATGAATACCAAACTCTTTGAGCTAAATAATAATAATAAATGGAGAAAGTTGTTTGGAAATGATAATCCAGACAACAGAATGATTGATTTGGAACTTATTTTGCGTTTCTTTGCGCTAAATAAACCTGAGGTTTATATGTCAAATGCTAAGAGTTTTGTTTTGAAGAAATTGTTGAATGATGAGATGGCTAGCAACCATAAGGATAGTGAGTCGTTGAATCAAAAATGTGCAGATTTTACTCGGGTTATAGATTTTATATATGAAAATTTTGGAGAAGAGGCCTTCTTTAATTTACAAAAGGATTTGCAGAAAATAAGACGTCGGCTTTATCCAACTGTATATGATTCTTTGATGATTGCCACTTCTATTGCTTTGTCAAGAGGTTTTGAAAAGAAAGGTGATTTGATAACACTTCGTATGAATCTTCTTAAGGATGAAGAATATAGAGAAAGTATTACACAGGGTACTATGCAAGTTGATCATATCAAGACAAGGGTTCAAAAATCATTATCTATAATATATGGCATGGAGTTATGAATAATCAGAACTTTTTAACCAATATAGATGAATGTAAAGAAGATTTGCAAAGAATCCGAAATCTAATTAGTGCAATTGGGTCAATGAGTCCAGTTGCTGGATATCTCACTAAATTTGCTCTTATCAGAGTTTGTGGAACACTGGAAATATGTTATAAGACATTAATAGCAGATTTTTATGAATCCGTTTCACCAGAAATGCAGAGATATATTACAATTCATGTAAGAGAAGCATCGCTAAATGCTAAATATGAAAATATAAAAAAGGTTTTAAAAGAATTTAGTGAAGAAAAATCTAACGATTATAAGATTAATATAAATGCTCGTGTTGATAAAGAACAGATTCTTGCTGCTATGTCTACTCTTAATTCTGCAAGAAATGAAGTAGCTCATGGGGGTAATATGTCATTGTCAATAGCTGATATTTGTAATCATTTTGAAAAGGCTGTTTGTGTTCTTGAAGAACTGGATAATTTATTTATAGTCAAAAACTAATTAAAAAATAAATTATGCAAGACTACGGACTGGTATCTATCATCACTCCCACTTGGGCGTGTGCTGGTTTCATATCTGAAACAATCAAAAGTGTTCAAGCGCAGACCTATCAGAACTGGGAACTTCTGATTCAAGATGACTGTTCGAATGATAACACATTGGTGGTTGTTCGACCTTATATGCAAGCGGACAGGCGCATCAAGTATGAATGCAATCCAAAGAACTCTGGAGCTGCAATAACGCGAAATAATGCTTTGCGTCGGGCAAAGGGCAAGTGGATCGCTTTTCTTGACTCGGATGACTTGTGGCATCGGCAGAAATTGGAGAAGCAGTTGGCGTTTATGGTGGAGAAGAAGTGTCATTTCTCATATACGGGGTATGAAGAGATGAACGAAGAATCAAATACCACGGGAATAAGTATTTCAGGCCCTGAGCATATAACTAAGTTGGGCATGTATTGCTTTTGTTGGCCTGGGTGTTTGACGGTAATGTATGACAGGGAACATGTCGGATTGCTGCAGATTGCTGACATCAAGAAGAATAACGACTATGCTATGTGGCTAAAGGTGATACAAAAAGCTGACTGCTATTTGTTGGACGAGTGTCTGGCAAAATACAGACGTGGAAGACAGGGGAGTGTTTCTACCCATGGTTATGCTACTATGATACGTTGGCATTATAAGCTATGGCGTGAAGCGATGGGAATGACCATGATCTCAAGTTTGTTTTGGACGGGAATGAACTTGGTGTGTGGTGTGTTTAAGAAACTGCACTATGTGAAGAGTGTCGTTGTGGCCGATCATGAAAAATCTTGAAGCGGTTCTTTTTGATCTTATCTCTTTCGGATTAGGTGAAAGAGTTGCCCGCCATGTTCCTTGGTCTATTGATTGGGAATGTCTGTGGAAAATGGCGATTGAACAGGGTGTGTCGTCTATTTGTTTGGATGGATTGCACAGACTTGAAGAGCGGAATGACGGTCAGGCTGCGATCCCTAAGCCTTTGAAAATGCGATGGATAGCGTCTGTGATGAAACAGGAACGGGCGTATCATGGGCAATGGGAGGCTGCAAAGGCTTTGGCGGAACTATATGGCAAGCACGGGGTTGATACTTATGTGCTGAAAGGGTTTTCGCTGAGCAGACTTTATCCTATGCCCGAGCATCGTCCTTGCACGGATATGGACTGCTATCTGAAAGGTGAGTATGAAGAGGGAAATAGGATTGCAAGAGCGAATGGGCTGACAGTGGATTGTAGCTATTATAAACATTCCAAGATATTGCTTAGGGGATTGACGGTGGAGAATCATCAGTTTCTGTTGCCCATCAAGGGGAGTGGCAAGGCTAAGAGATTTGAACGTGAGTTGCGGTCATGGATTGACAATGGACGGAATGAGTATATTGGTGATTCGCAGCTGAAAGCTACTTCTCCTTTCTTTGACGTAGTCTATGTGTTGGCTCATGCGCAGGAACATTTCTTGAACGAGGGTGTCATTCTTCGCCATATCTGTGATTGGGCAATGGTGCTGAAGGCACATAGGGACAAAGTGGATTGGAACGAATGGAAGCGTGTGTGCGAGGTATATGGCATGCTGGCGTTTGGTTATGCAATGAGTCGGTTGGCCTGTAGGATATGTGGCGTAAGTGTTCCTTTTGATTGTCCTAAGGATGATGATGCTGACAGGAGTTTGCTCGATGATACGCTATATAGAAAAAATGAAGGTAACGGCAACCGATCGGATATGCAAGTGAGGATTGACTTGGTGAAGAATATGTTGCGCAATAATTGGAAATACCGTTTGTTCTCGGACACTAATCCGCTTATGTTTTGTGGAAGACGTGTGTGGGGGTATTTATTTGATAAAGACGTGGATTAACATGATGATTTTTAAAAGACTCTTTGATATTATAGCATCCTTCTGTGGGTTGCTTTTGATTTGGTGGATTTTCCCCATTATCGCTTTTTGGATTCATAAGAAGATGCCGGGTGGCCCCGCATTCTTCTGCCAGAAGCGTGTGGGCAAGGATGGTAAGCTCTTCACTTGTCATAAGTTTCGCTCCATGACGGTGAAGCATAACGGTTCTACAGTCTCTGTGGCTGGAGATAGCCGTATCACGCCTTTTGGTGCAAAACTCCGTCATTACAAGTTGGATGAGTTGCCTGGTTTGTGGGACGTGCTGATCGGGAACATGTCGTTTGTCGGTCCACGCCCTGACGTGCCAGGGTATGCAGACAAGTTGCAAGGTGATGACCGAGATGTGTTGAAGCTTCGGCCGGGCATCACGGGTCCTGCTACGCTGAAGTATCGGTTGGAGGATGAAATGATTTCGGAATATGTGGCAAAAAAACAGGCAGAGGGGGATCGGCGCTCAATGCAAGAGATCGCAACCGAATACAACGACAACGTGATCTATCCTGACAAAGTGCGCCTGAACTGCTACTACTATCGCCATTACTCGTTTTGGAAGGATATCGAAATGATATTTGCCACGGTACTGGGATTCAAAGTGAAGTTTGCTGGTGAGGAAGTGTAGGGCGCTTTGGTCCTCTTCGTGCTTTGGCCTCGTTGCAAGGGAGTAGCTGGTGAATAATTTGAGTTTGGTAGGTACATAGGGGGGATCCGCAAGAAAGATGGGGATAAGTACTATCGGGCTATGCTTCCATGTTTCTATGTTGAGAAAACAAGTGAGGTGATGGGGTGCGCTTAGGTTCCCCTTCACCCTAAAAACGATAGTAATTCTTTTTTTTAACCCAACTTGCAGCCATCCGACGACGGAGTCTTAATTTTTGCAAATAAAAACCTTGGATTTGACGTTTTTGCTATTGAATTCGGCTCTTTTGGAATCGTATATCCATAAAAAATGCTAAGTAGCTCGACGCACCCTCATTGTGTGGTACATTTTCGTTTGCGCAGTTTGGGGATTAGCCCTACCTTTGCACCGATGTATATCAAGGTGCAAACGAGAATGAGAGTCGGTGAGGATGGCAAGAAGCACGCTTGCTTCTATCCTCGACTGTACGAGTCTTACCGCGATGGCGACGGTAAGGTTCGGCAGCGCTATTTGTTGCCCCTCGATCTTTCCGACCTTCCATCCTGGAAGGATCGCTATGCGATGTGCCACGTTCTCAACGACTTGGTGGCTAACGGTCCTTCGCTCAACCTCGACGACACTCCCGTCACCCACAAGGCCTGGGAGGTATATGGCCAGCTTGCCGCCAAGGGTCTTCTGGGCGATGCCGCCAAGATGGAGGAGATGAAGCGCCGCGAGCGGTCTTCGGTCTTGGTTGGCGACAGCCTGAAGAACGTCATGCCCCGTCAGGTCGGAGCGGAGGCCGTCTGCCTTGAGACCCTGAGACGCCTGAAGTTGGGCGTTTTTCTCCGCTCCAAGGGATGGGACAAGGAGCGTGTCAACCTTGCCCTGATCCAAATTGCCGCGCGTGCAATCTACCCGTGTTCTGAGCATAGGACGGTCAGTTACCTCCGCGAGAACTCCGCTCTGTGCGAGTTCTTTGGCGTCGACCCGAAGCGCGTCACCAAGGACAGGCTATACAAGAGCGCCCTCGACCTCTATTCCCTCCACGACAGCATGGAGGACTATCTTCACGGGCGCGTCTGCGATATGTTCGGCCTTGACGACACGGTGTACCTCTTCGACCTCACCAATGCTTACATGGAGTCGACCCGTCTGTCGAAGCTCCGCCAGTTCGGACGCAGCAAGGAGAAGCGCTCGGACTGCCCCGTCGTAGTCCTTGGGGCGGTGGTCAACAAGGACGGCTTCCTTGTGCGCACGATGGTCTTTTCCGGCAACACAGCCGATTGTGCCACGATGCAGGACATGATGGGGTCGTTGAACCCGCCATCCTCCGAGGGGAAGAAGAAGATTGTCGTCATGGACGCCGGCATCTCCATTGAGTCGAACCTCGAATGGCTCCGCCAAGACGGCTACGACTACATCACGGTCCGCCGCGGAGGCTCGACGGACCGCTATAAGGTCCTGGGCGACCGCACGGTGACCGTCGAGGATGTCAGGCACCAGTCCATCGAGATTCGGTTTGCGGAGATAGAGGATGTCGACGACACGCTGCTGTTGGTCGACAGTCACGCGAAGACACTCAAGGTGCGAAGCATGCACGACAAGACCGCAAGCCGTTTCGAGGACGGGCTGAGAGCCATCAAGAAAGGCATCGACACCAAAGGCGGCACCAAAAGGCGCGACCGCGTCAACGAGCGCCTGGGGAGGCTGAAGGAGCGCTGTCCGTCCGTGCAGGGCGATTACGATATAAGTTTTACCTACGACAACAAGGACACGGCCACGGGCATGACCTGGGTGCGCAATCCGGAGAAGTCGTCGCTCCGAAGCAACAGCGAGGGAAAATACCTCGTCCAAACCAGCCTCAAGGGATGCGACGAGAAGCAAATCTGGGAGTATTACAACGTCATAAGAAGGGTCGAGGCCGTTTTTGAGACATTGAAGACCGACCTTGACGTCCGTCCTGTCTACCATCAGAACGACGAGGCCGTCAAAGCCCATTTCAACCTCGCGGTACTGGCCTACTGGGTCGTCTCAACCACCCAGTACCAGTTGCGCCAGAAGCGAAGTCGAATCTCATGGCGCGAATTGATGAGGATTGCCAGTACACAGGTCGTGGTAAGCACCATAGCCAAGCGTGTTGACGGACAACAAGTGGAAATCAGGCAATGCACGGAGGCAGAGGCGCGATTGCTCGAGTTATACAAGAATTTGGGAATGGAGTCGCTGCTATTAAAACGGAAACGAAAAATTTGTGTGGTACATTTTCCCGAAGTCAAAAAAAACAATTCTTGAAAATCAGAAAGTTATGCGCCTAAAGGCTGCAAGTTGGGTTAAAACATATATGCGTAACTGCTTGAAAAATAGCGGGAATGTTATATTGGTGATATATAGCTAATTGCTCCATGACCGAAAAAATTCTCCAACAGGAGTAAGTTTCTCGAAATTTATTTGTACCTTCGCCGTGTCATTCGGACTTTTTTACTATACTTGTTTTCGCAGCACTAAGGTAGGTGAAAAATCCGATATGGCAAAGTCTTTGGCAACTTATTGTTGCTCAGGTACTTATAAAATGCTAGCTTATAGTGCTGCGGAAATTAGATCGTTGAATGTATGTGGAAAGATTCAGAAACAAAGTCTGACTATCTTAATTTCGACTATCTCATAGATGCTGTTGAGAGTATTGCAATGGACGCAAAACTGACTCCATCGACTATAGGTGTTTATGGTGATTGGGGAAGCGGTAAGTCAAGTCTCATGCAGATGGTGGAAGAAAAGATAAAGGCAGAACATAAGGAAGATGCTTGTTGCATTCGATTCAACGGATGGCTGTTTGAGGGATATGAAGATGCAAAAACAGCCTTTTGTGGTTCTATTCTTGACGCACTTCGTACAGAAAAGACGATACCTGCCCAAGTAAAAACAAGAATAACCAAGCTTTTGAAGAAAGTGGACGGAAAGAAAATTCTCATGAAGGGAGGTTCTGTAGCTTTAGATATTCTCTTAACAGGAGGACTTGGGTCTATTACATATCTTACTATTGATGCCGTAACAAATGCGCTGAAAGACAAACTATCCAACGCCAATGCTGACGACATTAAAAATGTATTGAAAGACGTATTGACAGAAAACAAAAATCAATCTACATCTAATCGTAATGACATAAAGGTATTTCAAGAAGAATTTAAGAAGATACTTGACGAGTCAAGGATAGAACACTTAGTGATATTTGTTGACGAATTAGACCGTTGTACTCCAGATACTGTATTGGATATTTTTGCAGCAATGAGATTGTTTTTGTTTGTTGAGAAAACTTCCTTTATCATTGGCGCAGACAGTCGTCTGATAGACTATGCTATAAAATCTCGTTATCAGAATATACCAGGTAACGACCTTGACATCAGTAAGGAGTACCTGGAGAAATTGGTACAATATCCCGTGAATATACCCAAACTTGACGAATTGGAATTGGAGCGCTCCCTTACATGTCTGTTGCTTGAAACCGAAATCAGCAATATTGCTGAATGTGTTAAGGGTGAAAATATCTATGATCCTATCAGTCAAGAAAAACTAGTGAATGCCCATAAGGACAAAGAAGAAGAAATCAAAGATGCACTTGCATTATCACATATAATCTCTCCAGTTCTTGCTGCCAAGCTGAACGGAAATCCGAGGCAATGCAAGAGATTCCTCAATACATTGTTCATGCGAATTAGTATGGCAAAAACAAGAAATGTTACCTTAGATAAGAAAGTCTTATCAAAGCTCATGTTGTTGGAATATTTCAAGGATCCTATGTATGCAGAAGTAATGAATCCGGACAACAGAAAAGACTTGCAAGAATTGGAAACAAAGAAGTCTATAGCAAAGACAAATGTCTTTAGCAAATGGAAAGATGACGAATGGATAAAGGACTGGATGGCAATAGATGTTCAACTAAGTAAGGAGGATTTGAAACCATATTATTATTTCTCACGCAGTACGCAAAGAGTAAATCAAGCGATTAATAATCTGTTAAGTCCCAATGCTCAACAATGTTTAAAGTCGTTTTTGGCTAAATCAGATTCAGAAAGAGAAAAAGCGGTGAAACTGTTTAAAACGTTAAGCAATTCAGAATGTATATTAGTGACAGATGCCATATATGATGAAATGCTGAAAACTGAAGAAATAGACATGGAGATTTTCAAATCGTTTATGGCAGTTCTATCATGTGAATCCATGCTTGACCAAGCAGCCAAGCAGATAAAGAAAATACCAGCATCTAAAATTGAGGCAAAAATGTTGCCCCTTATCACTGAATTGAAATCCAAATTATCAATATCACAAGGCAAAGAGGAGATAGAAGATTATATTAAAAAGAACACCAATTTGTCTAACGCAGCGAAAGTAACAGAAGAACTTATGAGATAAAGGTATGGGTACATCAAGCATATATAAAGGACCAAAGAAAACAATATTGTTGCCAGATGATTATTCTGAAGACAACGATTTAAATGACGTTTCCAATTTTCCGTCAGATGAAGAAGCCAATGAACAGCCACAAGAAAAGCCTTACGTGACATGGCAGTCTGCCAAAAGCGGAGTTACAAAGTCTGTTGGAAGTGATTCACGTGCGGTGAGACATGCCATGTCTTCCTATACGAAAGCATTGGGAGGACATAGAAACGCAGCAAAGCAATCTGTTCAGGCAAGGAAAACCACAGCAAGCATCATTTCATTCTTTTCTGGTACCCCATCAGAGGTTAAACATCGTTTAGAGTCAGAAGGAATCTCTTTCGAAGGGAAAACTACAATAGAAATATTCTTTGAGATACGAGATTTACTTGCTCCGATACCGAATACATTAGAAAACAGCTATGTAAATAAGGCTGTAACAGACACCATATCAGAACTTCTGGAGGACGCAAACTTGGAAGCAGAGCAAATAGTGAATCTGTTAAACCAAACACTATTGGAGAAACTTGTCTGTGGTACGGTAAAGAACTATATCTATCAGAAATTCATCAGTCAAGTAACAGCTGGGACTCTCAAAAAGGACAATAGCATTACAGATATTCATCGATTTGAAAAGAATGCTAAGTCATGGATAGAAAGTATTGTAAATAGCGTTATTCCAAAGATGTTGCATAATGGAGCCAACCCACGGAATATAGACAACAAGGTGAAAGCAATCTACGAAGGATGTTATAAAATTATGGAGAATTTCAAATGATGAATACTTTTGTATGAAAACTCTTTGATTCTGACTCTTTTCATGTTAAAGGTGCCACTGTCGTAAATCTTAACGACAACAATCAGTATAATTATACATTTTGGAATCTTTCTAAAAAATTGTATTGCATACCATACACCTTTACGAAAGAGGCTTTGGATTTGTTCTACATTTCGCTCATGGTATTCTATGCAGATAGGTCTGTTCTAAGAAGTTTGCAGTCAGACGGATGGACAAGACATATAGAAGTGTATATGCCAGTGCTAAATGTTGGCAGATGGAATGCAAATTCTGCTTTGTTGAAGGAGATGCTTGATTTTTTAACCGGTGATGATTGGACATTTCATTTTAGGGATAGAATTTGTATTACAGACGATGAGGATAAATATAAGAAATGTAAACACCATTTCAGAAATTCAACTCAGAAGATTGATACAAATGTATTTTGTATGTTGTCTGGAGGTCTCGATTCATTCATAGGAGCAATAGATTTGTTATCCAGCAATGTCAATCCAATATTTGTAGGTAATTACAATGGTGGTAAAGGGGTTAGTGTATACCAAAATAGAGTTATAGATTCACTGCAAAAGCATTTCAAAATCGCACCAGAACGATTCTATCAATTTTATGCAGCCCCAAAAAGCGGCAAGGAAGATACAACAAGGTCTCGTTCCTTATTGTTTTTCTCTCATGCCATATTATTGGCATCTGGTATGAATAAGCCTGTGAAGTTGTATATTCCAGAAAATGGAGTTATCTCTATGAATATACCTTTGACCGAACATCGAATGGGAAGCTTGAGTACTCGTACAACCCATCCGTATTTTATGGGATTGTTGCAGGAATTATTGAAATCATTGGACTTGAAAATCACAATTGTCAATCCATATCAGTTCAAGACTAAGGGAGAAATGATGTCGGAGTGTAAAGATCTTGAATTCTTGAAAAGCAACTATCCACTAACGATGTCATGCTCTCATCCTGATTTGGGGCGTTGGAAAAAAGAAAAAGAATCAAGTCATTGTGGCGTATGTTTGCCATGTACTATAAGGAGGGCTGCTATATTGAAAGCAGGTTTGAACGACAAATCGTTTTATCGTGACCCTAATTATAATGATATAGAGGCAGAAACTAATTTACGCTCATATAAATTGGGGCTAACCCGAAAGAAGAATCCACTTTTTGCGATACAAGAATCGGGACCAATAACACAACATCGAAAAGAATTTGCTGATTTGTATCAAAGAGGATTAGCAGAACTTAAAGGTTTCATTGATACGTTATGACAAAACACTTGCATGACACACATTTCCATTTGGATTTACAGAAAGACAAACGTGGGGAAATAGAAAACATTGCAAAGAATGAAATATACACCATTGCAATGACCAATCTCCCCGATTTGTATCAGAAAGAGGTTTTGTTGTATGGCCAAAAATATATACGCATAGCATTAGGTTTTCACCCTGAACTAATACATGAATACCCCAATAAGATCCCAGTAATGTGGAAGCATTTAGCAGAGGCGAGATACATAGGAGAAGTTGGATTGGATTTTACGGATAAGTCACATGTAAAAGAACAGATTGCGTTCTTTTCAGAGTTGATAGCAAGATGTAAGAATGATAGCAACAAGATAATTTCTATTCATTCGAGAGGTGCGGAGAACGAAATATTAGAAATAATTGGGACAAACTTTAAGTTCACCCCAATACTTCATTGGTACTCTGGTACAATGGGAAATCTGAGAAAAGTTTGCGACAGAGGCTATTATTTCTCCGTAAATTCATCAATGATTAGAACGAAAAGATTTGCACAAATGTTGGAATATATCCCGAACGATAAGGTATTGTTGGAGACAGATAGTCCTTTTACATCAAACAAAATATCACACGTGGAAAGTTTGAACATTGTAAATGATTTTTTGGAATCCCATGGAATTGATAGCTGGGAAAACTTCCTTAAATTGATAGGTGCATAGTAACAACAATTATGGATATATTAAAGCAGAACATATATATAAATAGTAATGTCGGAGCCAATACGATTACAGATTATCAAGGGGAAATAGAAAAGATAAAAGCAATTAAAGATTCTGGCGATATTCCAGATATGATGATGGATTTGAGTCTTGTCAAACTGGATGTTCCTTTGTATAGGATTGTGCAGGATACATTAAATATTCATGTAGGAACAGTACTATCATATATTCCATTCACTAAACAAGACGGTCTGCAATGGCAAAGATGTAAAGAATATTTAATCCAATTGGGTGAGGATGGGGTCTCTTTTGTAACAATTCATTTTACTGCAAATCTTGGTTTACTTGAATTAGCCCAAAACAGAAATATGCCGATGACAAGCAGAGGTGGTGGTATATGTCTTTTTGACATGCAACTTAATAGGCGTAAGAAGAATCTATTTCTAGAGCATATTGACGAGATAGTTGATATAGCATTGCAATATGATATAACTATTAGTTTGGGAATAACATTTCGTCCTGGAAACATATTCGATGCTTGTGATGAAGTTCATATAGCAGAAACAAAACAACAGTTAGCTATTTCCAAGTATTTGAAAGGCAAGGGTGTCAAAATTATTGTTGAGAATATTGGACACATACCTATAGATAAGCTGGAGCAACATGCCAAACTATTAAGAAAGTTTGATGCTCCTATAATGCCCCTGGGCCCTATACCTACAGATACTTCTATCGGCCAAGACCATATAAGTGCTGCTATAGGAGCCTCCTTTATGGCATATTGGGGTGTAGCTAATATATTGAATTGCGTGACGAGAAATGAACATTTGACAGCAACAATCGACAAAGACGTGATGATTGAGGCGATAAAAACAATGAAGGTTGTAAAACAGACCATACTGTTGGCACACCATAATAGTGGTGCTATTGCTTTAGAACAACGTGTAGACAAGCAAAAAGAAATGAAACATTCATGTATGATATCAGAGGAACATTGCAATAGATGTATGTCTGTTTGTCCATTAAGAATACTATGATAGAAATAGGACGATTTGGAGATTTCAATGATTCAAGGAAACGAGAGTCTATAGCATTCCCTTCGGCAAATAATATGGATGCTGATACTGTTAAGCTGTATGAGAAATCATTTTCATCCACTTATCCCCAAATATACAAACTGCTAACGGAAACTACAGCTTTCTATGAACAGCATTTTGGGGAAATGATAGTCAAGGTAGCGCGTGAGAAAAGACGGATGGAATTTGAAACACCCAACAGGGTTCTATTAACCAACGAATATGAGTTAGAAAATACTGAAGCACTTAAAAATGGAGAGTATTATTTGTTCAATACACGTGATCGTTTGAGTTGGTTGACAATATTCACCGATGACAAACAGGTTGCCGTTGTTTCTCGCAAACGAGTAATGGAATTATTACAGAATTGTCTGAAAACTGAACTTGGAAGATTAGCATCACAAATAAAGAAGTCGCAAGAAGATTTGGTAGAATATCTTTATGAAAAGTCTGATGGAAAACCATGTTTTATCTCGTGTAATAGTAATGTCAAATCTATAAGAGTTAGCTACTTTGACTCTGTGCTAAGTGAGAAAAATGAGAAAAAATATAAAGGAAATATATGGCTTGAACCAATACAGGAAAAATGTATAACCTATAAGTATAGGACATTGGCGCCCATATCCAATTGTTGGTTTTATGTTAGGGCTCCGAAAGATTTCAATATATCCGTTGGTGTTGATGGAAACGGAAATAATATAGAAAGGCAGTCAAATCAAGACTTTGAAGTGCAATCAATGGTAATCAAAGGTTCTAAGGAACGACAAATAGTAAAATTTAAAATAAATGTAAAAGTGCCTGTTGGCTTAAAATGGTGGTATATAGCTGTATATTGGATATCCATTTTAGCAATAATCTTTGCCTTATTCTTAATAGTTATGTATTGGAAAGTGGGCGATTATACAAATTGTTGGTGGAATGTTGTGATAAGAAATGCAGGAAAAGGATGGTATGCAATTGTGGCAGCATTGATAACAACACGAGGGTGGATGATGCACGAAAATCATGTCTTCAATTTTTTGTCAAAATGCTATACTGCTTTTGCCATACTTCTTTTGGTCGAGGCTTTTGTAATGGCGGGACTTGTCTTTAAGTAAGAGGTGTATATGCTCTATATTGTGAATTTTGACATAAAGGATTTGGCAAGGGCGGAACAGTTTGCTCAGCAGCTCAACGAAGTTGGTGAGACGTTGTTGTTTATGCCCAGATGCTATTTCTTGAAGACGAACGAAAGCGTATCGGGAATGAGTATTTACAATAAGCTGAAATCTGTATTGAAAGATGAGGATTTGTTCGTTCTTGCTCCCGTGAAAGTGGCGGATATGAACGGATGGCTTGCCACTAGTACTGTGACGTGGCTAAGCAATCAAGAATAACACAATTTTTCTTTGTCAAAGCAAGATGATGCCGAATGATTTGCCAGTGTCGAGGGAATGATGGCTTTATAGAAAGATGCCGCCTGATTTTCCGTCCTTCCATGTCGTCCGACAAGTTTTTCGCAGATTTTCCCTCCAAAATTTGCCGTTGTCGTAAAAATTGCTGAAAACGGAGGATATCCACCCACCCAAAACGGGGATATCCGTTCACTTTTC
>ERZ780059.142-NODE-142-length-20356-cov-4.89996_pt1 | contig 20356 bp, 10 predicted proteins | sample MGYA00511578_ERZ780059 | MGnify/ENA primary metagenome ERZ780059 (study PRJEB29588, sample SAMEA2148558) | human gut metagenome | biome: human gut; feature: human-associated habitat; material: faeces | place: Denmark | collected 2008/2010 ...
CAGATCGGTGGCGATGAGGCTGCCGTCGTCGCTGCCCTCTCGCTTGGCGACAAGAGTGGTCTGTCTAAGCGCCTTCGCGACGACTATAGCCGGGCGGGCGTGGCCCATGTCTTGGCTCTCTCCGGCCTCCATCTCGGTATTCTCTGTGGCCTCTTCTCTCTCTTCTCGCGCCGCCGATCCGGCCGCTGGTTATCCTCGTTGCTCACCCTTACCTGTGTCTGGGCCTTTGCTCTGCTGACGGGTCTCTCGCCGTCGGTCGTGCGTGCCGCCCTGCTGCTCTCCCTCTATTCAGTTTTCTTTTTGGCACTCCGCCGCCCGCAGCCTCTCAACGTCCTCTTGGGCACGGTGCTCCTCATGGTCCTCGTCCGTCCGCTGCTGGTCTATGACCTGGGCTTCCAGCTTTCGGTTCTCTCAGTGTTGTCCATTCATCTTTTCCTGCCCATCCTCGTTCCGCCATTCCTCGTGGCTCCCAAGACGTCGCGCAGGGCCGTATGGTGGCGCCGTCTTGCCCGCGGCCTGTGGACCTTCGCCAGCCTTTCCATTGCTGCCCAGATCGGCACGTCGCCCCTCGTGGCCTACGCCTTCGGGTCGCTCCCCACCTATTTTCTCATCTCCAATCTTGTGGCCGTTCCCTGTGCCACTCTTCTGCTCTACCTCGTCCTGGCTCTCTTTCTTACCACACCCTTGCCCGTGGTGCAAACACTTGTTGCCCAAATGGTAGTGAGCGTTGCCAAGGTGATGAACGAGGTGCTTCGATGGGTTTCCTCCCTGCCTTGCGCCACTATCGAACTGCATCCCACCATTCTCCAGACCGTGCTTTGCTACGCCCTCTTGCTTACAATTTGGGCTATGGGCTGGCGTCTGCAGCAGCGTTTTCAGTCGTCGAAGAATGAGCTTACGTGAGAGGAACCCTACCCTTATTGTAAAAATGCGTTATTATTGATTAAAAGAAAAGCCCCTAACTTTGTGCTTTCGAAGAATTTAAGTAATTTTGTGCGCCAATGAAAATGTATATACTAATCATCAATAAATAACGAGCATGAAACTTAAACACTTTCTTGTAGTGGCTTTTGCTTTCGTCGCCGGAATGGCCTCTGCCCAGCAGATGCCTGCCATCCCTATCGATCCCAATGTGCGCATCGGTAAGTTGGACAACGGCTTGACGTATTACATCCGCCACAACAATTGGCCAGAAAACGTGGCCAACTTCTACATTGCCCAGCGTGTGGGATCCATCCAGGAGGAGGAGTCTCAGCGCGGACTGGCCCACTTCTTGGAGCACATGGCCTTCAATGGCTCTGAGCACTTCCCCGACAGTACGCTCCTCGAGTACACCCGCTCCCTGGGTGTGGAGTTTGGTAGCGACCTCAATGCCTACACTGGCATCGACCAGACCGTTTACCGCATCTGCAACGTTCCGACGAAGCGCCAGACGGCCCTCGACTCCTGCCTCTTGATCCTCAGAGACTGGAGCAACGGCCTCACGCTGGTGGACAAGGAGATTGACCAGGAGCGTGGCGTCATCCACCAGGAGTGGCAGATGCGCACGTCAGCCTCGATGCGTATCTTCGAGCGTACGCTTCCGCTTCAGTATCCGGGTTCTAAGTATGGCGAGCGTCTGCCCATCGGTCTGATGTCGGTGGTAGACAACTTCAAGTACAATGAGCTCCGCGACTACTATCACAAGTGGTATCACCCAGGCAACCAGGCCATCATCGTCGTCGGTAACATCGATGTCGATCATACCGAGGCCGAGATCAAGCGTCTCTGGAGCGACGTGAAGAAGCTCGAGAACGCCACGCCCGTCGTCGATGTGCCCGTGCCCGACAACGACAAGGCCATCTATATCTTCGACAAGGACAAGGAGTTGCAGCAGAGCAGCATCACCATCGCCATGAAGCATGACCCCGTGGACGACAAGGCCAAGGAGACCGTGGACTACCTGCTGGAGAACTATGCCAAGACGATGATCAGCATGATGCTCAACCAGCGCTTCTCCGAGATGACGCAGAAGGAGGACTGCCCGTTCTTCGGTTCTTACGCCTACGACGGCCAGTATATCTACTCCAAGACAAAGGACGCCTTCAACCTGGCTGGTAGCGCCAAGGAGGGCCACGAGCTCCAGGCTCTCGCCGCCATGTACCGCGAGGCCCAGCGCGTGCGCCAGTTTGGCTTCACCGCCACGGAGTACGACCGCACCAAGGCCGAATATCTCTCCCAGCTGGAGTCTTCCTACGAGAATCGCAACAAGATCAAGAACGACCAGTTTGGCGACGAGTATCGTGACAACTACCTCGGCAACGAGCCCATTCCCGGCATCGAGGCCGAGTATCAGATCATGTCACAGCTCATCCCGATGCTGCCCGTCGATATGATCAACGAGTATGCCAAGGACCTCATCTCCGACAACGACACCAATCTCGTCGTCACGCTCTACGAGCAGGAGAAGGACGGCAAGATCTACCCCACCGAGGCCCAGATGCAGCAGACCATAAACGGTGTGCGCACTGAGAAGCTCGAGGCCTACAAGGACAACGTGAAGAACGAGCCGCTGCTCGACGAGACCAAGCTGCCGAAGGCTGGCAAGATCGTCAAGGAGAAGGAGAACACGAAGTTTGGCTACAAGGAGCTGACGCTCTCCAATGGTGCCCGCGTCATCCTGAAGAAGACCAACTACAAGGACAACGAGATCCAGTTCCAGGCCATGGCCCGTGGCGGCAAGAGCCTCTATGGCAAGGCCGACTACAACAACCTCAAGTGCTTCGACTTCGTGATGGGCACCTGCGGTCTGGGCAACTTCTCTAACAACGAGTTGCAGAAGGCCCTCCTCGGCAAGCAGGCCAACGTCGGCGTAGGTCTCGGCCAGTACTACCAGTACCTCAGCGGCTTCTCCGTCCCGAAGGACATCGAGACGCTGATGCAGCTCATCTACCTCAACTTCACCGCCGTCAGCAAGGACGAGGACAATTATAAGTCCACGATGGCTATGGTGGCTCAGTCTCTGAAGAACAAGGGTCTCTCTCCCGAGGCCGCCTTCGGCGACTCGCTGACCTGCGCTATCTACAACCACGACGCGCGCTACACTCCGCTGGAGGAAGCCGACCTGGCCCACATCAGCTACGACCGCATCCTGCAGATCCAGAAGGAGCGTTTCGCCAATGCCAGTCAGTTTACCTTCTACTTCGTCGGCAACTTCGATGAGGCTACGATCCGTCCGCTCATCGAGAAGTATATTGGCGCCCTGCCGAAGGGTAAGGCCTCTAAGTGGGTCAGCGCCGATCCTATCGCCAAGGGCATCGTCAACGTCAACTTCAAGCGCAAGGCCGAGACTCCGAAGGCCATGGCCAGCGACCTCTACCACATGCCGATGGACTACAACATCGAGAACGTCGTTCTCGCTGACGCTGCCGGCCAGGCTCTCTCAATGGTCTATCTGAAGACCATCCGCGAGGACGCCTCTGCTGCCTATAGCGTGGGTGCATACGGTTCTGTGAGCCGCATGGGCGACAAGGCGTTTGTCCAGATCTTCGACCAGTGCCCGATGGACTACAACAAGGCCGAGCTCGCCCTCTCCCTGCTGGAGGGTGGCATGAAGGACTGCGACAAGTACATCGACGCCGACAAGGTGGAGAAGATCAAGGCCAACATGCTCAAGAACCTCGACGAGGAGCTCAAGACCAATGGTTACTGGCTCAACGTCATGGACGAGTACAACGAGACGGGTGTGGACCTCTACACCACCCATCGTGCCGCCATCGAGAGCCTCACGCCGGCCAAGATCGTTGCCTTCCTCAAGAAGGTCGTGGCCTCCAACAACCACATCCAGGTGGTGATGCTCCCGGAGCTCTAAACCATCCTGCATAGAACAACCCATTAGCAAGAAGCGGTGGAAGACCTCTGTGGTTTTCCACCGCTTTTTGCTCTATTTGCCCTGCGCCCCCTTGCCAAAGCCATGTCGGATGGGTCGAAAAATGAAGTTAACTTCATAGCCCGATGAACTTTACTTCGTAGCCCGATGAAGTTAACTTCGTAGGCCGATGAAGTTAAGTCCTTCAAAGTGGCATAAAAAAAGGATCCCCCCGCGTCACACGGAGAGACCCTCATGGCTTTGGTGGGCGAGACCAGGTGACTGCCTGACGCACCCTTGCGTTTTGTTATCCTTTACATTCTTTTACCTCTTGTGGTAGTACGGGCATAGCGCCGTTTTGTGTGCATACATACGCGCTCACCTCGACAGCGAGTCGGTGGGCTTCGGCCACGCTCTTACCGTATAGGATCGCAGCGCAGAAGGAACCCGTGAACGAGTCGCCAGCGCCCACGGTGTCGGCGACCTTCACCTTCGGGGTGGGTTGGTAGGACATGGTGCCGCGCGTAAAGACATAGCTGCCGTTGATGCCGCAGGTGAGCACGAGCATGTCGAGGTTGTACTTGCCAAGGATGAGCCAGCATTTGTTTTCGATATCAAGTCCCGGGTAGCCAAACATGCGGCCGATGAGCACCAGTTCCTCGTCGTTGATCTTCAGGACGTTGCAGCGCTTGATGCTGGCGCGGATGGCCTCCTTGGTGTAGAAGTTCTGTCGTAGGTTGATGTCGAAGATCTTCATGCAGTCCTTGGGTGTAGCGTCGAGGAAACTGTATATCGTGTTGCGGCTCACCACGTTGCGCTGAGCCAGCGATCCCCAGCAGACGGCGCGCGTTTTTCGGGCTATGGCCTCGATGTCCTTGTTGAAGGGAATGTTGTCCCAGGCTACGTTTTCCTTGATGTCGTAGGTCGGTACGCCGCCAGCGTCGAGCGTCACCTGCACCGTACCCGTGGGGTAGGGCACGCGCGGCATACAATAGGCCAGCTTCTTGGCCTCCAGCTGTTCGATGGTCTCCTCGGCCAGCTTGTCCTCGCCAAGCGCACTCACGGCGATGGCGTTGAGGCCGAACTGTCCAGCGTGGAAAGCGAAGTTGGCAGGAGCGCCACCCAGTTTTTTGCCGTCGGGAAGGATGTCCCAGAGAGCCTCGCCGAGGCCCACTACGTATTTCTCGTTCGTTGTCATAATTTGATAGGTATTTATAGTTGATAGTGATTTGTTTTCTTTACTGTTGCTTGACTCGCGGGATGTAGCTGAGCAGGTAGGCCACGCCCACGGCCATCACGACGGCTGCCGCGGTCTGCGGGTGTTGCAGGCCGGAAGTCTTGGCAGCGTCGCTGGCCAGACCCATCAGTAGCGGGAAGACCGTGCCGCCGAAGAGGCCCATGATCATCAGTCCGCTCACCTCGTTCTTCTTCTCGGGGGCCGAGATCATGGCCTGGGAGAAGACGATAGAGAAGACGTTGCTATTGCCGTAGCCCACCAGTGCGATCGAGGCCCAGAGCGCCCACTGCTCCGTGGCGAACACGAAGCCCGCTATGGCCACGCCCATCATCAGGACGATGATGGTGAAAAAGGCGCGGATATTGATTCGGCGCATGAGGATGGACCCCGTGAGGCAGCCGAGGGTGCGGAAGGCGAAGTAGATGCTCGTAGCGTACTCAAACTGGCTGAGCGTGTCGCCCGGGGTGCCCAGGCGCTCCAGGAGAATCTTCGGCGCCACGGCGTTGGTGCCCACGTCAATGCCCACATGACACATGATGGCTACGAAGGAAAGCAGGACGACGGGCGCGCCGAGCATCCGCACGCTGGCCAGTACGCCCGAGGTCTGGTCCTGGGCGGGTTCCTCCTCGATGGTGGTCATGCCGAGCCACAGCGTGGCGGCCATGCCGATGAGGAAGAAGAGCAGGAAGAGGATACGCCAGCTCAGGCCGAAGGTCGGCGCCGTGGTCGTGGCGCCCCATGCCGCGATGAGCGGGGCGATAAACGAGGCGATGGCCTTGACAAACTGACCGAAGGTGAGCGTGGAGGCCAGGTGGCCCTTGACCAGGATCGTCACGAGCGGATTGAGAGAGGTCTGCATGATGGCGTTGCCGATGCCCAGCAGCGAGAAGGAGATGTACATCAGCCAGAGCTGGCTCTCCTTGGTCGGCATGAAACTGTCGAAGAGGGGAAGGAATACGGCCAGCGTCGTGACGATGATGGAGAGGAGCACCGTCTTCTTACGGCCGATCTTATTCATCAGCATGCCCGTGGGCACGGAGAAGATGAGAAACCAGAAGAATACGAGCGAGGGGAAGAAATTGGCAGCTGAGTCGCTGAGGCCGAAGTCTTCCTGCATGTTGTTGGACACAGCGCCGACGAGATCGACGAAGCCCATTGTGAAGAAGGTGATCATCACCGGGACGAGTGTCATCTTGGAAGAATTGTTGTTGCTCATTGGCTGATACGTTTTTGTTGTCATTGGGAATAGTATAGTTACGAATTGTGCTGCAAAGGTAGAGATATTCTCGCCAGGGGGATATCAATCATGTTTCGCAGGATAGTAAAAACCGAACCGCGCAACAATTTTGCTACAAATGTAACATGCCGGACAGGCCAGGCGCCAGGCAGCCCGCGGGGACGTCGATGCTACTTTTCGTTCATTGAATAATAAAAATGTTGCATGTAACAAAAGTGAATGCCGATGAACGGAATTTTAACCCCTGATGGCGTCGATCTTCGTAACTTTGCAGCCGTAAACAATAACTGAACCGTTATGCAACATTTCAACACAGCAAAACTTGGCGCCTTGGCTCTTGCCTCCATTATGGCAACCTCGGCCAGCGCGCAGAATGAAGGAAAGCGGACGGACCACTCCAAGGAGGAGGGCGACCGCAACGTGATGCTCAACGCGGCCAGCGCCAACGGCCCGCGCGAGATCCAGATCGGACTCCCCTCCGCCGACGTCAATGTGCTGGAGAACGGACTCCCTGTTACCTATGCCACCAATCCCCACACCGTCAACGCCACGTGGCGTTCGGATGCCAGCCTCTCCCATGTCGGACTGCTGAAGATCTCAGAGACGGCTATCACCACTGGCAACATCGGCTATGCCGTCAACTCGCAGACGCAGCTCGGACAGAAGGGATTTCAGGGCACGCTCAACTACAAGACCAACCACTTTGGCCTGCAGGAGATGTCGCTCAACATGAATGGATCGCTCAACAAGGATCTCTTTTACAGTGCAAGCATGTACCAGGACTTCGACCCAGGTACCTTCAAGGTGCGCTCCTCGCAGTATCAGGACCGCACGCAGATCTACAAGCTGGCCCTCACCCAGCGCTACGCGGCAGGAAGGGGCGAGCTGACGGCAATGTACAAGTATGCCAACTCCCACCCCGTCTATAACTACGCCATGCAGTCGGCTCCATTCATCTATGTCGGCGACGGCAGCGTGAAGGAGTTTGGCGACTTCAAGCTCGGAACGACTTCCTATCTCCCCGTCGATGCCAACATCACCTATCGTGATATGCGCACTGGCACGCTGCGGCAGACCTCGCTCTACGACTACTGCGGCAACCGATCCTCAGAGTTCTCGCTCCTGAACAACTTCCGCTTCGACAACGGGCTCAACTGGAAGACGGCCTTCCGCTTCGACCACGCCCGGGGTGCACTGGTATTCCAGACTCCGATGCAGCTCATCGACCTCCAGGCCGACGGTGCAGCCGCCAACTACCAGTACATGCAGCAAGACGCCATGGGACAGCCGCAGCGCTACGGCGGACGCTACGTCCAGACGCGTATGTCGTGTCTCAATGCAGGTACCATCAACGAGATGCTCCTCACCTCGGAACTCTCAAAGACCTTCCGCACCTCCACGCTGCGCATCGGCGTGAACGAGTGGTACTACCACATCGACTACTGCTCCAACACGACAATGTACGACCAAAGCGTGCCCGAGGACGGATCCTACGCCGTGCGCCTCTGGGACGCCAGCAAGCGCCAGAGCATCTTTTATGACTTTAACAAGAACGCCTCGGAGTACTACCAGGGACACGAGAACAAACTGGCCTTCTACTTCACACACGACTGGGACATCACGCCGCAGCTCAACGCCTACTACGGCGCGCGCATCGAGTGGCAGCGACTGAAGGGCGAGAACGCCGCGGTTAAGAACGCGGCCGGCGAATATGTGGGACGCTTTGCCGACTACTACCTCGGCACCACCGCTCCCGACGGTACGCTGATCGCACCGACGCAGATGGCATACAACTGGGTGAACTACGACTTCACGGCAGCGCTGACCTACAAGCTGACGAAGAATTTCGGATTCACGGGCGACTTCACCTACATCGTGCAGCACCCCACGATCTCGACCTTCGCGCCCGCCACGATGCCCAACACGGGCAGAATCAGCGTGCCTCTGGGACGCGCAGGTATCTACTACAACAACCCGTGGCTGAGTCTCACCTCTCTCTTCTCATACATTTCAAAGACCAACAACAACTCTACGCTCAACCTTCAGCATGACGGAGAAATCAAGGCTGCTCCGTTGACCTATAACATTCAGACGTGGGGCTGGACCACCGACGTGGTCGCACACCCCTTCAAAGGATTCGACTTCCACTTCCTATTCACTTACCAGAAACCGACCTACAAGAAGTATGAGACCAGCGTGAAGTTTGCAAGCGGCTACGAGGGAAAGATCAACGCAACGGGAAATATCGTGGCAGAGGTGCCGCAGGTGCTCATCGAGCTCGACCCCAGCTACATGATCACGCCGGAACTGAAGCTCTGGGCTTCCTTCCGCTACTTCTCCAAGACCTACGCCAACATCAACGAGGCCTACTACTTCAACGGCCACTGGGAGACCTTCGGTGGTGTCAACTGGCAGGCCAGCAAGCGCTTGTCGCTCGGATGCACCGTGGTCAACTTCCTCAACCAGACGGGTGCCAAGGGTAGCATCGCTGGTGCGGAGCTCATCACCAAAGACGAGGCCAAGGGCATCAACAACCAGCTCATGACGGGCTCCTACCTCCGCCCGTTCACCGTGGAGTTCTCGGCCACACTGAAATTCTAACCAAATGTTTCACGACTAAAATCATAAGACAATGAAGATCAAGTATCTGCTTTCGGCAGGAGCACTCGTGGCCCTCTCGGCCACGGCACAGACCCTGCAGACCACACAGAAGGGCGACACCACGATCATCAAGGTGGAGAACCCGACGAAGTATCTCATCCTCCCCATAGAGGAGGAACGTCCCGAGGCCCAGCTGCAGCTCTATAGCGGCAAGGCCACGGACACCTGGATGGACGTCCGACTGGCCGTGGGCAAGACCGACTACTGCGTACCCTTCGCCCTCACACAGGGCAAAGAGGCAGTGGTGAAGATCGTAGGACTGCCGAAAGACGCCGTGGCACTGAAGGAGATGAAACTATCGGACACCTTCGACACGACCAATACGGACTACTACCGCCCCGTCTATCACCACACGCCGCTTTACGGATGGATGAACGACGCCAACGGACTTACCTACAAGGATGGGGAGTATCATCTCTACTTCCAGTACAACCCCTACGGATCGAAGTGGGGCAACATGCACTGGGGCCACTCCGTCAGCCGCGACCTCGTACACTGGGATCATCTCGACCCCGCCATCGCCCGCGACCCGATGGGACACATCTTCTCGGGAAGCACCATCGTCGATACGCGCAACTCGGCAGGATTCGGCAAGAATGCAATCATCGCCTACTACACTTCCCACAGCATGAGAAACGGCAAGCAGGTGCAGGTGCAGTGTATGGCTTACAGCAAGGACAACGGACGCACCTTCATCAAGTATAAGGGCAACCCCGTGGTGACTCCGTTCGACGGACTGGAGAACTTCCGCGACCCGAAGATCTTCTGGTATGAGCCCACGAAGTCGTGGTATATGATCGTGTCGGCCGATAAGAACATGCGCTTCTATCAGTCGAAGAATCTCAAGAAGTGGACCTACGTAAGCCAGTGGGGTGAGGGCTTCGGAGCCCAGCCCAACCAGTTTGAGTGTCCCGACTTCTTCCCGCTGGCCGTCGATGGCGACCCAGCCAACAAGAAGTATGTCATGATCGTCAACGTCAACCCGGGTTTTGTCTTTGGCGGTTCGGCCACGGAGTATTTCGTCGGAGAGTTTGATGGCAAGGAGTTCAAGTGCGATTCCAAACCTACCACCGTGAAATGGCTCGACTGGGGCAAGGACCACTACGCCACCGTCACCTTCTCCAACCTCGGAGACCGCATCGTGGCCGTGCCATGGATGAGCAACTGGCAGTATGCCAACTTCACTCCGATCCGCCAGTATCGTGGCGCCAACGCGCTGCCGCGCGAACTGAAGTTGTTCTCCAACCATGGCGAGACCTATGTCTCGGCCAACGTTGTGGAGGAGGCCCGCGCCCTGCGCAAGGAGACCAAGCTGCTGGGCGACATCACGGCAGACAACGCGAACCCCTATGTGCAGCGCAACCTCTTCGACAAGGCCGAAGGTGCCTTCGAGGTAGAGGCCGACGTGACGCCGAAGGACGCCGACGTGGTGGGCATTTCCCTCTACAACGACAAAGAGGAGCGCACGGTAGTCTATCTCGACCTCAAGAACAAGCGCGTCGTCATGGACCGCGCAGAGAGTGGCCTTACCGACTTCGGCCGTCAGGTGGAACTCTCGGATATCGAGAAGCGCGCCCTGGCAGCAGGACAGATGAAGGGAAAACTGGCCAAGGATGTCGCCGTCGACTACAAGAATGACTACGCCCTGGGCACATGGGCTCCGCTCTCGCTCTGTGGCGATAGCCAGTGTGCAGGCAGTGGCCAGTGCTGTAAGAAGGAGGCGGCAGCGCCGTGTGGCAAGAGCTACCATCTGGACATCTTCGTCGACAAGTGCTCCGTGGAGCTGTTTGTCGATGGCGGACGCATCGCTATGACCAACCAGGTATTCCCCACCGCGCCCTATAACCACATCAAGGTCTATGCCGAGGGTGGCAAGGCGGAGGTGAAAAAACTTACGGCCTATCGTCTGGGCCTGTAAGCGGTATGTGCCCCCGATGCATGGGGATATCTCAATGAAAGAGAGAAAAAAGGCTGGCGGGCTATCCTAAGGCCATGGCAGACCGCTTAGCCGTCTTCTGATAATGGCGAGGGACAGGAAGTGTTTCCTGTTCCTCGCCTTGCTGTTTGGTGCGGTCGTGAAGGCTACTTTTCGCTTGCTGGGTGGAAGAAGGGGAAGCGTTTTCTTCTGCTGGCATAGGGCCGGACGAAGGGCTTTAGAATCTGGGAAATGCAAAAAGCACACAAATTGTTTGCCTGTCTTGTCTTTTTTATGTAATTTTGGGCGCCCAAATATACTAAAAAGCCATTTTATGCTAAAGTCTATTCAGCATTTCGCTTATATCGCTGTCCTGATGGCAGCCCTCGCCCTTCTGGCCTCTTGTACTGGCGGGAAGAAACGTTATGTCATCGGTGTCTCGCAATGTTCGGAGGACGTATGGCGCGAGAAACTTAACCAGGAACTGCGGGTGGCGGCCCTATACTATAATAATATGGACCTCGATATCGCCTCGGCCAACGACGACGTACGGCTGCAGACGGATCAGATCAACCGCTTTGTGGACAAGGGGGTCGATCTGCTCATCGTGGCGCCAGGACAGGTCTCGATCTCTCCCGCCATCGACCGTGCCTATGAGAAGGGAATACCTGTGATCATTTTCGACCGCCGCACGCGATCCAACAAATATACGGCCTATATCGGTGCCGACAATCGTGAGATCGGCGCATCGATGGGAGAATACCTGGCGGGTGCGCTGCCCAAAGGAGGACGTGTGGTGGAGTTGTGTGGACTCTCGTCTTCGTCGCCGGCGATAGAGCGGGCAGAGGGCTTCGATAGCGTTGTTGCCGTGCGTCCCTCGATCGACATCGTGGCTAAGCTCCACGCCGACTGGACGGAGCAGGGAGGCTTCCGGGCCATGGACTCGCTGCTGCGTAGTCCGCATCCCGACTTCGACTGCCTCTTTGCCCACAACGACCGTATGGCGATGGGCGCGCGTCGGGCAGCGCAGCAGCACGGACTGGACCTCCAGCGCATCCGCTTCTGCGGAATCGATGCCATGCCGCAGAAGGGAGCCGGACTGGAACTTGTCAAGGACGGGACGCTCTTTGCTTCCTATATCTATCCGACGCGTGGCGACGAGGTGATGAGGCTGGCAATGAATATTCTTGAAGGGAAGTCCTATCAGCGCGAAAACCGTCTCTCTTCGGCCCTTGTCACCCGTGACAACGCCCGCGTGCTACTCATGCAGAACGATGAGACCATGCGCCAGCAGGACCACCTCGCCACACTCCGCTCGCGTATTGACAAGGCAGCCGACGACTTCAATACACAGCGTGGCTACCTCCTGGTGCTCTTGTTCTTCGTCGTGCTGCTCGTCGTGGCCTGTGGTTTGGCCGTCAGGGCTTATGTGGCCAAGGCGCGCATCAACCGCCAGCTCAATGCTTCTATGGATCAGCAGCGACAGATGACGGAGGAGATGGAGCGGATGACGCAGACGCAACTGCAGTTTTTCACCAATGTGAGCCACGAGCTACGCACGCCGCTGACGCTTATCGCCGGACCGACTGATCAGCTACTGGAGGATGACACCGTGCAGGGAGCGCATCGCATGATGCTGGAGATGGTGCGGCGCAACACGCGCATCCTCATACAACTCGTGGGCGAGATACTCGACTTCCGCAAGGTGCAGAACAACAAGGCGCACTTGCATCTCAACCGCTTCGCCTTGCAGCGGGAACTGGCGATATGGGCCAACGACTTCCGGGCGGTGGCGGCGCGCCGTAAGATCACGATCGATGTGGACGCCTCGGAGGTGAGACAGGATGCTGTGATCATTGCTGACCGCGACAAGCTGGAGCATATCTATTTCAACCTAATGTCGAATGCGTTAAAATATACGCCTGAGGGCGGACGGATCACAACGGCATTGTCCTACGACGGCAAGCAGTATGTGCTCAGCGTGAGCGATACGGGCAAGGGAATTGAGGAGGAGGCGCTGCCTCATCTCTTCGATCGCTTCTACCAGGCGCGCGGTGCTGTCGGCGGGACGGGGATTGGACTGTCGTTGGTCAAGGCCTACGTGGATCTCCATCATGGCGACATTCGCGTGGAGAGCAACGAGGGAGAGGGCACAAGGTTTTTTATATCGCTGCCTGCCGCCCAGCCAGGCTACGACCCTGCCAAGGATCGCGAGGCAAGGCCGGTGGCGGAGCGGGAACTGGTAGACGATAGCTATGTGCCCGAGGATATCAATGCTAAGGAGGCGGCGGATCGCATCACCAATGCCGAAGACTTCGATGCGGACCGCCCGCTGGTGCTCATCATCGATGACAACAACGGGATGAGGGCCTATCTGCGGTCTATCCTGAAAGACCGGTATAATGTCTCGGAGGCGGCAGACGGTCGCCAAGGCCTGGAGAAGGCGCGGCGCGAGGTGCCGAAGTTGATAGTCTGCGACGTGATGATGCCAGTCATGGATGGCCTGGAGTTTACGCGTCAACTGAAGGAGGACATTGCGACGAGCCATATCCCCGTCGTCTTGCTCACGGCGCGCTCGTTGCCCGAACAGCGTGAGAAGGGTTACGAGACGGGCGCCGACTCCTATCTGACGAAGCCTTTCTCAGGACAGGTGCTCCTCTCGCGTATCGACAATCTGCTGCGCTCGCGCACGCTGCTGCGCTCTCTCTTCTCGGGCGATAAGGCGGAGGCGGCCGAGGAGGAACGGCTCTGCTCGCAGGATAAGACTTTCGTGACAAGACTGCGGGAAATCATCCAGCAGCATCTCGCCGACTCCGACTTCTCGGTAGAGCGGCTGGGTGAGGAGATCGGCCTTTCGCGCGTGCAACTCTACCGCAAAGTGAAGGTACTCACGGGCAAGACGCCCGTGGAACTCCTGCGCAAGGCCAGACTGATGAAGGCGCGCACGTTGGTGACAACGACCGACCGCTCCATCGCAGAGATAGCCTACGCCACGGGCTTCACCTCACCATCCTATTTCAACAAGTGCTTCAAGGATGAGTTTGGTGTCAGCCCTGGCGGAATGAGGGGATAGTGCTCGCGCGCTTCTTCTTTCTTCACAGGCTTCCTCTTGTTGCTGCTTCTGTTATCTCTTTCCACGCAGTCTGCATTATTTCTTCTTCTGCATTCTGTGATTAAAGGTCGCAGAGGAAATTCTCCGTGGATTGCCCCTGCGCCAGTATTTATTCCTCAGTAAAATGTCCATTCAACGACGTTGAATAGACATTCGACGATGTCGAATGCAGGTTCGGTGACGCTGAACGCACATTCAACGTCGCTGGGCAGAACTTTCTTCAAGGCAAAAGTACATCTTTTCCTAATAACAACCAAGACTATTTCTTGGGAAATGCGACAAGGGGAGGCAGTTCCGAGACTAACGGACCTGCCTCCCCTTGCATAGGTTGGTGGATGGAAATCGCCTTCAATTAGCGATCCTTACTTGTGTTTACTCAAAGCGGATGGTTCCCTCCACTTTGTCCTTGACCGGTTGCTCCTCGCGAACCTGCTCGGGAGCCGACTTCTTCTTGATTTCATTCAGCATCGGTTTGGTCCTGTTGAAGGTGGGAATCGACTCTACGTCGAGGATCACGTCCTCGTTGTCGAGGTCGTCCTGCGAGAAGAGGTAGATGTGTGGGCGCGGCTTGGCCAGTTTGTCTCCGTCGTCGCCATAGTATTTGCCGCGTCTGTTGCTACGCTCCGCGTCGGCTTCCTCCTGCTCGGCCTTCTTCTGTGCCTCCTCCTTGGCACGCGCCTTGTCCAGGCGGCTATGGTAGCTGGCCACATCCTCCAGGTCGTCGAGGCCGAAGCCCGTGGCGAGGATGGTGATCTTCACCTTCTTCTCCAAGGTGTTGTCGATGGCAATACCCCACTTCAACTCGAAGTTGGATCCGAAGCGACTCATGAAGTCGTTGATCTCGTTCATCTCCTCCATGGCCAGTCCATCGGTGCCATTCTCGCTGCTGAAGGCTATGGAGAGGAGAATCTTCTGCGAGTTATAGATGTCGTTGTCGTTGAGCAGCGGTGAGTTGAGCGCGTCGTCAATGGCCTTGCGCACACGTCCATCGCCCTCGCCGAAGCCCGTGGACATGATGGCTACGCCGCCATCCTTGAGTACGGTGCGCACGTCGTTGAAGTCAAGGTTTATCAGTCCGCGGACGGTGATGATCTCGGCAATGCTCTTTGCTGCTACGCTCAGCGTGTCGTCGGCCTTGGCAAAGCCGTTGAGGAGGCTCAGGTCCGGATAGACCTTGCGCAGTCGCTCGTTGTTGATGACGAGGAGCGCATCGACGTGCTTTGCCATCTCATCGACGCCGTCGAGTGCCTGGTCGATCTTCTTGTTGCCCTCAAACTTGAAGGGGATGGTGACGATACCGACGGTGAGGATGCCCAGTTCCTTGCTCACCCGGGCGATGACCGGTGCTGCTCCCGTGCCTGTGCCGCCGCCCATGCCCGCAGTGATGAAGTCCATCTTCGTGCCGTCACTGAGCATTGCTTTGATGTCGTCTATCGACTCCTCGGCCGCCCTGCGCGCCTTCTCGGGTCGGTTGCCTGCTCCCAGACCCTCGCTGCCCAGCTGGAGTCGCTCGGGGACGGGGCTGTCCTTCAGGGCCTGTGCGTCGGTGTTGCAGACCACAAACGAGACGTCGTGGATGCCCTGCTTGTACATATTGTTTACGGCGTTGCCGCCTCCACCACCCACACCGATCACCTTGATGATGCTGTTCTGACGATCCGGCTCGCCGAAGTCGAGATGATCGGCCAGCGTGGCCATGTTGTCTTTATCTTTATCCATCATTGTTGTTCAAAGTTATCTTGATAGTATTCTTCTCGTAGCCTGCGCTTGGCAGTTTTCGCTCTATTCCTCAGCCTCCAAGATCTTGCCGCCAAAGCCCTTTAGCTTATTGGCGAGTTTCGAAAAGAAGCCAGACTTCTCGGGTGCGGGAGTTGGTTCTGGATCATGTGTGGGCTCTGGTGCGGGAGGTGGTGTGGGCTGGGTGTTATTTCCGCCATTGTCGCCGCCCGTATGCGGCTGTGTGCCACCCTCGCCGTTGGTGGTCGGATGGGGGGGCGTTGTCGTAGTCGTCTGGCCAAAGAGGTCTGTTCCCGTGGTCGGATGGATTGGTCCACCAGCACAGTTCATGTCGCCCTTGGCCAGCAGGGAGATAATGGTGTTGAGCGTGGTGTCGTGCTTCTTGATGTCATCGATGTTGGACTTGATGGCCAGGTTGACGAAGCGCGCCTTGCGTATCTTGTCCATGTGCGTGTATTTCTTGAAAGCCAGCTCGATGTTCTTCATGTTGGAACCGCCACCCGTGAGGATGATGCCACCCAGAAGTTTGCTGACATACTCCGCGGGCACCTGATGCCACACGTTCTGCACAATCTCCTCCACGCGTGCCTCCACCAGTTCGATGAGCTGTTTGCTCTCGATGGTGCGCTCGCCGTCGATGGAGTAGGTGAGGGCAGGATCCATGTCGGCTATCTCGGTATAGGCGGATCCGTGCTTGAGCTTCAGCAGTTCTGCCTCGCGCTCTTCCATCTTCAGTGCCGTGATATCCTTGGTGACGTTGTTGCCGCCCAGGGGGATGACTGCCAGGTGGCGCAGCAGGCTCTTGTGATAGACCGACACCGTCGTTGTGTCAGCTCCCAGGTCCACCAGCACGCAGCCTCCGCGCTTCTCCGACTCGGTGAGCACGTTGTCGGCCAGCACCAGCGGGGCGGGGAAGATCTCGGCAATGGCGATGCCCGCCTTGTCGAAAGCCTCGTTGAGGTTGCTGTAGAAGAGTTTTCTCTGGGCGATGTTGAGGAAGTTGCCCTCCAGCCGTGTGCCCTTGATTCCCACAGGGTCGACGACATACTGGTTGCCGACCTTATACTCCTGTGTGACGACGTTGAGGATCTCCAGGTCGGGATAGTCCATGCCGCGGTTGCTGTCCATCAGTCCATCTACGATATCGCCATCGACAATCGTCTCCGTGGGCAGGTCCTTGACAATCACGTTGCGCACGCTCCGCACCGACTGGCCGCCTACTCCGACATACACATGGCTGATGTTTTGCTTCATGGTCTTGCTGAGCTTGGCCACGATATTCTTCAGGCAGGTAGCGGTCTTGTCGATATTGTTGACCACTCCCTTGCGGATACACTGCGTCGCATCCTCCTTGACGAGGGCCTGCACGGTGATGCTCCCGTCGAGATTCTTCTTGCCGGCAATCCCCCGGAAAACGGACGACCCCAGCTCAATGGCTACAATAAATTCTGCCATATATATATTCCTTATTTAATTATTCTAACTGTCGTTTCTTGCAAATAATCTGGTTGTCAAACTCCACATCGATGTAGCTATACTTGTTCCATCCCGTCTGCGAGAGTCCGTAGCGGTAGAACTTCTGTATGCGGGTGAGTTTCTTGTCCATAAACTCCGTCACTGCTGTCTCGATCTGCGACCGCTGGAGACCTTCGGGCAGCCTTCCGAGGTAGAGGATGTGGTCTCCCACGCGTGGCACCAGCTCTATACCTCTGTTGGGCAGCACGTTGATCTGTACAACCTGGTTTCTCCAGAAGTCAGAGGCCATGATGGCCTTGGCCATCGGTGTGAGGTAGTTGCGGGCGAAGGATTGGCTGATGTGGCCCGTGGCGATGATCAGGTCGCTCGTATATTTGGAGTTGGGCATCGGTCCTCCCTTGTCGTCGATGTAGTAGTCGTCGCCCCTGCTGCTCTTGATGCGGATGATGGGCACGCGCTGTGTGAGGGCTATCGTGACGTGTCCGTTCTGCGTGACGTGACACTCCGCCGTATTGACAAAGGGACTGGTGCGGAGCACCTCCTCGATGGATCGTGGAGAGATCCCCGCTATCGGTTTGCCAAGCGGATAGAGGCCCTGCTGCGTGAGGATATGCTTGATCTCCTCTGCGCTCAGAAATCCGACGTTGTTGGCGTCGGAGATGTTGACATCCACCTTGGAGCAGACCCTGGAGGCCGAGGCCGGCGTGTTCCACAACGTCACGGCCATGACGAGGTAGGCGGCCAGTATCAGGTCGACCACGACAAACAGCACGCGCTTCCAGTTTACGTTGACTCTCACGATACCTCCCTGTTGTGCGTTATGCTTTTTCCTTCTCCTCCAGTATGCGGGTTATCTCGGGCACATAGTCGTTGAGGTCTCCCGCTCCCAGGACGACCAGCACGTCGAAGTCTCGGCTGCGCACCCACTCCGCCACGTCGCGCTTGGCTATCATCGTGCGCTCCACCCCCTCTCGCAGGTGGTCGTAGATGAGCTTCGAGGTCACACCCTCGATGGGCTGTTCGCGGGCGGGATAGATCTCTGTGAGCACTACCTCGTCGAAATGGCTCAGCGCATCGGCGAAATCTGCATAGAAATCGCGGGTGCGCGTGTAGAGGTGAGGCTGGAAGATGACCGTCAGTTTGCGGTGGGCATAGAGCTCCCTCAGGCTCTTGGCACACTGGAGGATCTCCTTCGGATGGTGGCCGTAGTCGCTGAGGAACACGTGGCGTGGGTTGTTGATCTTGAAGTCGAAGCGACGCTCCACTCCCGCGTAGGTCTCCATGCCGCGGCGCAGTTCTTCCGCCGTGCAGCCGTTGAGTTGTGCCATTGCCATGGCGGCGACACTATTCTCGATGTTGATAGGTACGGGATGGCCCAGCGAGACTTGGGTCACCGTCTCCAGCGGCGATACGAAGTCGAAGACGATCTTGCCGTCGCCGATGCGGATGTTGGCAGCGTGGAAGTCGCCCTCGTCGCGGCTGTAGGTGTAGGTTTTCACCCCCTCGGGGACGTTGGCCTTCATCTCCAGTCCTGTGTGGAGGATCAGCGCGCCTCCGGGCTGTATCAGTTCGGTGTAGTGGCGGAAGCTCTCCAGGTAAGCCTCCTTCGTGCCGTAGATGTCGAGGTGGTCGGGGTCGGTAGAGGTGATGACCGACATCCAGGGGCGCAGCCAGTGGAAGGAACGGTCAAACTCATCGGCCTCTATGACCACATAGTCGCTTGTCAGCGAGAGGATGTAGTTGCTGCCCACATTCTTCGAGATGCCTCCGAGAAAGGCGTTGCAGCCTATGTGGCTTTGGCTCATGATATGGGCGCACATCGTCGAGGTGGTCGTCTTGCCATGGGTGCCCGCGAAGCAAAGGCCCTTGTGTGTGCGGGTGAGCGTGCCGAGCACCTGTGCCCGCTTCTCGATGGTGAAGTCGTGCTCCTTGAACCACGCCAGTTCGGCGTGGGAGGCCGGGATGGCGGGCGTGAAGACCACCAGTGTGTGTTCCCTGTCGCGGCAGGGAGCAGGGATCTGGTCAACGTCCTCCTCATAATGGATCTGCATGCCCTCGCGCTCCAGTTCGTGGGTGAGTGGTGTCGGCGTGCGGTCGTAGCCCGCCACGACGAGGTGGCGGTGCAGGAAGTAGCGTGCGAGGGCGCTCATGCCAATGCCTCCCGCTCCGACGAAATAGACAGCTTTGATATCTTTCAGTTCCATAATTTCTCCTTTATTGTTCAATCAGTTTGAGGACCTCGCGTGCGATGATCTCCGCCGAATCCTTGAGGCCCATCTTGTGCACATTCTCACCCAGCTGGCGCAGTTTCGTATCGTCGGCCACAGTCTGCAGCGTCAGGTCCAGGAGCTTCTCCGGAGCCTCGGCGTCCTCCACGTAGAGGGCTGCGTCGCGACGGACGAGAGCCATGGCATTCTTGCGCTGGTGGTCCTCCGCCACATTGGGGCTCGGAACGAGGATCACGGGTTTGCCGATGAGTTGAAACTCGCTGATGGAGCTTGCTCCGGCACGGCTCACGACGAGGTCGGCGGCATGATAGGCCGCTCCCATATCGCTCACGAAGTCCATCACCTTGAGGTTGGGCAGTTCTTTTCCCTGCATCTCCTTCTGGATGCTGTCGAAATAGTATTTGCCCGTCTGCCAGATAAACTGCACCTCGGGATGCGCCTTGATCAGATCCAGGTGCTCCAGCACACTGCGGTTCATCGTTCTTGCGCCGAGGCTTCCTCCTACGATCAGCACGGTCTTCTTCTCCGCGTCGAGTCCGAAGGCGCGTCGTGCTTCCTGCGGTGTGCCCTGGGCCTCCAGGATGTTCTGTCTTACGGGATTTCCCGTCATGATGATGCGGTCGGCGGGGAAGAAGCGCTCCATCCCCTCGTAGGCCACGCAGATCTTCTTGGCACGGCTGACCAGCAGCTTGTTGGTGACGCCCGCATAGGAGTTTTGCTCCTGTATGAGGCAGGGAATGCCCATTCGCGCGCACGCGTAGAGCGTGGCACCGCTGGCGTAGCCACCCACGCCTACTGCCACCATCGGGCGGAAGTCCTTGATGATGTGGCGTGCCATGCGCAGGCTCTTGAGCAAGTGCCACACCACGCTGATGTTTTTCAGCAGATGCCGGCGGTCGAATCCCT
>ERZ780059.148-NODE-148-length-20051-cov-3.78231_pt1 | contig 20051 bp, 15 predicted proteins | sample MGYA00511578_ERZ780059 | MGnify/ENA primary metagenome ERZ780059 (study PRJEB29588, sample SAMEA2148558) | human gut metagenome | biome: human gut; feature: human-associated habitat; material: faeces | place: Denmark | collected 2008/2010 ...
GGTTCTGAAGGTCTTCCGAGCGCACTGAAGCAACAGAACCTGTAAGGTCACTCTTCTTCTGCACACCGTAACCGATAACTACTGTCTCTTCGATCACGTTGTTGGCAACCATGGTCACGTTAATGACGGACTGATTGCCGACAACAACTGTCTGGTTGTCATAACCGATGCATGAGAACTCGATAGTGGCGCCTGCCGGCACTGACAGCTTGTACGCACCGTCAATGTCCGTTGTAGTACCGATAGTCCTTTGTCCTACCACAACTACACCGGCTCCGATAACCGAAACACCGCTCTCATCAGTAACAACACCGGAAATCATCCGATTTTGCCCGGAGGCAAATGTCGGGAAGAGAACAGATGCAAACAGCACCATTATGGCACTGAATGCGCGAATTGAAACTTTTTTGAACATACGTTTACGTTAGAATATGTGTTAATAATTGATGTGAAACTGCAGTGAAAGCACACAAAGTTAATAAGATATTCATAAAATGAAAAAAATATGATTAAATAATTAATAATTAAAATAAATCAAAAGCCATGCGTTTAGGTATTTTATTAGAAAACCACAAATTACTTTATTTTGCACCGTGACTTGCAATAACCTTCCGCACGTTATGGACCCAGTTTCGAAGATTAGCAAATAATATTATATTTGCATATTCAGCATTCAACTTATGAAACCACAATTAAAAACCATTATCACACTAACGCTCGCATTGCTGTCCTGTCTGGCAGCATCGGCAAATTCAACCGATTACGCGGTATTTACAGAAGGACCTGACAGGACCTTTATTGCAGGGAAAGGCATCGTCGCCACCATAATTACCGACAGGACACACGAACTGACAGGCGTCAAGTGGGCCACCGAAAATCTCGCGAAAGACTTCGAAAGCGTCACCGGAAAGAGAGCGGCAATCGACAACTGGACAAAAAGTCCGTTTGCCAAATCAGACGTGCCGTCTCTTGACGGCCCTTCAATAGCCGTCGGCACGATAGGTATCGGAGGATTCATAGACAAGCTGCTTAGTGAAGACGAGCTGAACGCCCTCAAAGGAGCAAGAGAGAAATATATCCTCAAAGCGGACGGCAATTCGGTGATAATAGCAGGAAGCGACAAAAGGGGCACAACTTACGGAGTCTATGCCCTGTCTTCTTCCATAGGAGTATCTCCATGGTACTGGTGGGCCGACGTTCCTGCAGAAAAGCATACGGACATATATATAAAGAATGGGTGCTACACTGAAGGAGAACCTAAAATATACTACAGGGGCATTTTCCTCAACGACGAAGCCCCTGCCCTCACCGGATGGGTGCACGACAACACCCACGGATACACCGGAGAGTTCTACAAACGCGTATTCGAACTGCTTCTGAGGCTCAAGGCAAATTTCATGTGGCCGGCCATGTGGGACGCTGCTTTTTATGATGACGACCCGTTGAACATGTACTATGCCGACACGATGGGTATCATCATGGGTACGTCACACCATGAGCCTTGCGCCCGCGCTCAGAAAGAATGGCATCGTTACGGAAGCGGCCCGTGGGACTATACCAAGAACAGAAAAACCCTTGAGAACTTCTGGACAGAGGGCATAGAGCGCATGAAGAACACGGAAGATGTCGTAACTATAGGTATGCGCGGAGATGGCGACATGGCTATGGAAGAGGGCACCAATATCGCTCTTCTGGAAAGAATCATCAACGCCCAGAGAAAACTCATCAGCAAGGCTACCGGCAAACCGGCATCCGAAACGCCACAGGTATGGGCGCTGTATAAAGAGGTTCAGGACTACTACGACAAGGGAATGAGAGTCCCTGACGATGTCACGCTCCTTCTCTGTGATGACAACTGGGGAAATGTACGCAAACTTCCGTCTCTGGAGGAGAAACCTCGCCGCGGAGGCTACGGAATGTATTATCACTTCGACTATGTAGGAGGTCCTCGAAACTACAAATGGTTGAACTGCAACCAAGTGGAACGCGTATGGGAGCAGATGAACCTGTGCTGGGAGTATGGCGTGCGCAAGCTATGGGTGGTCAACGTGGGCGACCTCAAGCCTATGGAGTACCCGATTCAGTTCTTTATGGACATGGCATGGGATCCAGAAGCCTTCAACCCGGACAATATTTTCGAGCACACGGTGAAATTCGCATCCGACCAGTTCGGAGAGGAGCAGGCAGAGGAGATTGCGCAGATATTGAAGCTGTATTCGAAATATACCAGAAGAGTTACGCCGGAACTTCTCAATGCCGGTACCTATAACCTCGAATCCGGAGAATGGGACACTGTTCTTCAAGAGTGGAATACGCTCGAAACCAGAGCCTTGAGGGTCCTTCAGGGACTTTCCACCGAGCAGACGGACGCATACGAAGAGCTGGTACTCTTCCCGATACAGGCAATGCAGAACGTGTACGAAATGTACTATAGCGCAGCCATGAACACCAAGGCCTCCACACCTCAGGAAATCAACTATTGGGCTGGACGCGTGGAGACTCTCTACAAGAGGGATTCCCTTCTGTGCGCCCACTACAATCACGAGATTGCCGGAGGAAAATGGAACCACATGATGGACCAGAAACATATAGGCTACCGCATCTGGCAGGAGCCGCGCACACAGGTCATGCCTACCGTAAGGACCTCTGACGAAGCGCCATATCTGTGTCATAGGGAATCTGACGGATATATCTCCATCGAGGCCGGCAACTTCTCTGCCAATTCCGGCATTACCATAATTCCGGACCTCGGCAAGACAATGTGCGGAGCGACCACCCTGCCGGCTACCGAAACTCCGGACAACGCATACCTCGAATTCAGCATTCTTACAACAAGCAGAGGCGCGGCCAAGATTAACGTCCTCACGGCGCCAACGCTTAATTTCAATGCCGGAAAAGGACTCCGATACGCATTGAGCGTAGATGGAGGAGAGGAAATCGAAATCAACTTCAACGGACATTACAAGGGAGAACTCGGCCCTTGGCAGGCGGCAAGCATAATCACAAGCACGACAGAACTTGATTTCGGAGAACCCGGCAGGCACATCCTCAGATTCAGATTTGTAGATCCGGGTATCGTCCTCGAAAAAATAATGATAGATTTCGGAGGCCTTCAGAAGAATTACCTCGGAGCACCATCATCAGAGTTAATCAAATAACAGATATGAAGACAAATACCAAACTCATTCTTGGGGCAGCGCTGGTGCTGGCAGCAGCCTGCAGCGCACCTCAACCGAGCACTCAGGACGGGACAGACCTGTGGCTTGCAAACGGACGGGACTACGAGCAGATACTCGAGTCCGTACAGACCGACATTACCAACACCCTTGACAAGGAAGAATTCCACATCTTCGACAAAGATGGCAAGCGCTTCGTGGAAGGCGGTTCCTCTGCGGCCGTGAGATACGGAATATACGCCCTCCAGAGAGCCGAGGTTATGGGACAGGCCGGTCCAGGCATGGACGTAAGGGAAAAACCTTACTACGAGTACCGCATACTCAACCATTGGGATAATCTTGACGATACGGTAGAACGCGGATATGCCGGACTTTCCATGTGGGAATGGACCGCTCCGGAGATACCGGTAGAGCGCATCCATCACTACGGAAAGCTCTGCGCTTCAGTGGGGCTCAACGGCGCGGTGCTCAACAACGTAAATTCCAACCCGCTTATTCTCGACTCAGAGCACATAGCGCGCATATCCGAGATTGCAGACATCCTCAGGCAATACGGCATCACCACATATCTTTCCATCAAATGGACAAGCCCGATAGCATTGAGCGGAATCAAGTCAGGAGACCCGCTCAACCCTCAGGTCCGCAAATGGTGGAAAGACAAGGCCGCCGAAATATATGCAGCCATTCCTGATTTCGGAGGATTCCTGGTAAAGGCCAATTCGGAAGGACAGGCCGGACCTCAGGACTACGGCCGCACCCATGCAGACGGTGCCAATATGCTGGCGGAAGCCCTCAAGCCATACGGAGGAATCGTGATGTGGAGAGCGTTCGTATACAGCCCTACCAGCCCGGACAGAGCCAACCAGGCCGTGGAGGAGTTCAAGCCTCTTGACGGAAAATTTGCAGACAATGTAATCATACAGATCAAGAACGGACCTATCGACTTCCAGCCGCGCGAGCCTTTCAGCCCTCTATTCGGACAACTCAAAAAAACAGCCATGATGGTAGAGTTCCAGATTACCCAGGAATACCTCGGCTTCTCCAACCATCTCGTCTATCACGGGACCACATACGAAGAGTGTCTCGACAGCGACACATACAGGGACGGACAAGGCTCTACTGTAGCCAAGAACATCAAGGCCATCGCAGGCGTAGCCAACACCGGACAGGACCCGAACTTCTGCGGATACATATTCGCCCAGTCCAACTGGTATGCTTTCGGACGTCTCGCATGGAATCCTGAACTAAGCGCGGAGCAGATTGCCGACGAATGGGTCAAGCAGACATTCAATAAGCCGGAGGGCATGAGCGAGAAGGCATTCGAGCAGAAATTCCTTTCTCCTGTAAAAGACATCCTCATGACATCCCGCGAAACGGCGGTAAACTACTCGATGCCTCTCGGACTTCACCATATATTCGCAGGCTCGCACTACGGTCCGGGACCATGGGAGAGAAGCATCAGACCGGACTGGTCATGCGTATATTATCACAAGGCGGGAGAAGACGGTATAGGATTTGACCGCACAAGGACCGGATCCGACAACGTGGATCAATACAACCAGCCTCTCGCAGATGAGTTCAACTCCCTTGAAACATGTCCGGAAAACCTCCTTCTCTGGTTCCACCATGTACCTTGGGACTACAAAATGCACAACGGAAACATTCTCTGGGATGAACTCTGCCGTCATTACGACACCGGAATATCTCAGGTAGAAGGATACATCAAGACATGGGAAAGCCTAAAGCCTTATGTAAGCCAGGCTATCTTCGAAGAAGTCTCCAGAAAACTCGATATCCAGAAGAACGACGCCCAGTGGTGGAGAGACGCCTGCGTGGGATATTTCCAGACATTCTCAAAGATGCCGCTCCCACAGGACGTACGAGCCCTCAATGTGCCGATTGATTCACTTCGCACCAAGAGTATGCTGTCCGACAGATACGGAATGCCTACGCACGACGAGAACAATCAGCCTGTACTCGTAACTCCCAAACGCCGTCCGCGTATCGGGACCCTCCCAGGACAGGACTCGTCAATACCGGAATAGACTGAGACTTAGTACTCAAGTCTGATATCATCAATCCACATCTTGGAACCGGCAGCACCGGTAAAATAGTCACCAAGCATGCTCGATGCTGCTGAAATGATTATGTGCGTCGGCTTTCGGGATGTGGATTTGTATTGAAGAGGAATCTCCACCTTCATCCACTCATTGATATCCTTGTCGGCGACGAACTGGCCATAAGCTATCACATTTCCCCCATCCGGGTCAAAGAATGTGCTCCGGTCGGTAGTGTTCACCTCTATAGGGGAATCCGTAGTGCCGCCGTACTTGTGATAATCCCAGTCTCCGAGCGCTATCCACAACGTGCCTCTATCCCTGTCTCCAGGCTTGGTAGGGTCCCCGTCAGGTGCGCCGCCGAAAGTCTTGTCAGTAATTATACCGGCCTTGTACTTCATCCAGAATGTAAGCTTCTGAGGGCGCACGGTAAAAGGTCGTCCAAGCCTTATGGTACCGCCGCTTGTGCCTATCGTCTTTCCGAACTCACCGGTAAATATGTTCCCGGCAGCGAATTTGACAATGACATAAGTGGAGGCCATCAGAAGAGAGGACCTTCCTTCCACTTTATCGTCAGTATCCGGCATAGTGATGGTGTAGCTCGAACCGACCGTAGTAGAGCCCTTGTTGCCGCTGTCCCACCATTTCGTAGTCAGAGAAGGCTCCCCGGACTCCGGATCATAGAAGGAATAATATTTAGATGACTCCGCCTTGGAATAGACCTCAAATCCGGCATTCGGAATCGGCACTTCAGCCTCCGTTCGGAATGTCACCACATCAGTTTCCTCCTTACCGGAATAAGCGACACATTCATATTCAGTCATAGGCTTGAGGTCTGAAATCTTCACGGAGAACGCTCCTCCGGCAGATTCTACTTCGGACACATCCACCCACTGCGTCGTCCCCTTTTCTCTGTACCGGAATCCGTTTTTCTGCCCGGAAACACCTTCGGCAGACAGCCATACGACCTTTGTCCACGCATCGGTTCTCGTCATACGCACGGACGAAGTGCTCTTTTCAATATAGATATTCCATATCTCCTTGGTGTCCCCATATACAACAAGAATCGATTGAACGCTGGAGAAGTCCCGGATTGTGGATATTTCCGGAGTATATGCCGAAATCGATTCCGGACCGAGCTTACACGAAGTGATGCTCAGATTCTTAAGGTCAGCAGAGGCGGACACCCGCGCAATCACGCGGCAATTGGCCACATCAATCACAGACTCTCCCACCTGCGAAGACACCGTAAACCATCTTTTTATAGGCTGTGTCGCCGACACGCACCACTCATAGTCATCGAAAGTGCTCAAAGTTATCCTCACCGGACGGGACAGGTCATGGATTCCCTCGATATTCCACGAAGCCTTCACTGAAGCATCCGTATATACCACATCCCTGACTTCCACCTTATGAATGTCCGCAACTTCCTTAAGGACTATATCCACACGCTGCTTCTGTCCGTCTATGTTCACGGATTCGGCCGAAGGCACACTCATGGACTCAAATCCGGCCACAATGACAGGAAACGGGATATCGTTGCGTATGCAACTCAGCAACGGCAAAGCCGCCAACATTATAAGCACTGATATTTTCTTCATAATCTATAAATGAAGCGTCATTCCAAACGCTATATCGGTCATATCAAGATAGAAACGCGCATTGGACGCATCCCTTCTTCCCGTCACGCTACCGGCCTTGATACACTTGGTGCCGGTATATGACACGCCTCCGATTTCTATCGAGAAATGCACGCTGATATTATTGGTGACAAATAGTTCCAGCCCCGGATGAAGACTGAGTCCCACCCTGTTGGAAATAGTGTACGCATCCATCCCGGCACCGTCATGTATAAAGGATGTGCGTCCCCTCGTATAAGACAGCAGAATATCATTGAACAGTCCGAATCTGCCATAGCTGTCAAGCCCGATACAGGAGCGATAGAACACGGAAGTCTGAATGGAGTTGTCATGGGCTTCCACATCCTTTATGTCCAGTTTAAGGTCTTCACTCAGAAGGCTCAAATCCGCCTGGGAGACTGCAACGTCAGATGTGGAATACTTCATCTGGATACCCACGGACCGGTTATCGGCAAACGCATACGACACCAAAGGAGATACGCTGAAGGTCTTGGCATAGGCATTGAAATTCTGAAGCAGCATCAGCACCTGGCTGTCACTGCTGGCAAGGTCAAGATATGAGAACTGAGCACCTACACCGAACTCCCCCTTAGTGATAAAAAGCCGCTGTTCCAGGCGACGTCCGTATGCTTTCGCGGAATCCGCCGGCTCAATCAAAGCGCCCATCTTCAACGGAGTCTTATCCTTTTCGCGAGCTGCAAGCCCTGACGGGAACGCCATCAGCAGCATCAGAACAATAAAAATCCCTTTTCTACCCATATACTACAAGTAATAATACAGGCCGACCCCGACCGAAAGGACATTGACTCGGAAATTGACGGATGTGGAATTGCGACTGCCATGGTAAACCTGATTGTGTGTCTGATCCACGTGAGAGATATTGAGACCCAGCATATTGACTGTCACCTCGACGGCGAAATGCTCGTCGGCAAAAGCCATCAGTCCCGGGCAGAGGTTGAGGCCGAAATTGGTGATGATGTCATACGAACCCTGAGGATACGGACCATTGCCATTAAGGACCTTGCCCTGCCCGAATCCAAAAGAAAGCTGTGTCTCGTTGAACATGGCGAAGCGCTTGGAATCCCCTATCGGGATATAATTCCTCAATATGGCCTTGGTGGTAATCATCTGCTTTATCAAGTGATAATTCTTGATGCTGATAGTAGTACCGGCCACATTCACAGCTGCCGTGTCAAGCTTGAACATATTTCTGGAATACTCCATTCTAAGGCCCACACCGAGATTGTTCTTGAGCATATAGCAGAATGCCGGGCTGACACTCAACTTGTATCCGACAGAGTTGATATTGTCGGCTACGAGGAACTCATAATTGTCGTTGTGATGAATGGAATAATTTGCAGTGCCGCCGGCCACCCAAGTGCCTTTCTTTACGAACACACCTGACTTGGAGAAGTCATAGCCGCGGTCATAACGCTGCGCTCCCGCCTCATAGGCAAGAGCGACAAGCATCATCGACACCAGCAATATCTTTGTAAGGGCACCGCGCATAATGTTCTATTCGTATAGAAGTTCCAGTTTGTCCACCCACAACTTGCTTCCGACATATCCGGTAAAATAGTCTCCGTACATACTGGATGCAAAACTGATCACTATATGAGTAGGCATCTTGGATGTATTGTGATAATCCAAAGGAATGGTTACCTGCTGCCATGCGTTTGTGCTGTCAGACTCGTCCGACTCGATGATTTTCTCACCGAAAGCTATGGTGGACTCATCCGTTGCGAAATCCACAAACGTGCTCACATCCGTAGTATTCACCAGAATAGGACTGTCGGAATCACCGCCATACTTCTTGTAATCCCAGGTGCCAAGTGCGATACGAAGAGACGCCTTGTCCCAATCTCCTTTTTTCACGCCGGACGGAGCATTGCTCTGAATCTGATTGATTTTCCCACCAGTATATTTGACCCACAGGCGCATAGCTGTAGGACGGGCCGTGAACGGACGACCGAAGAATACCGTACCGCCGCTAGTGCCGATAGTCTCGCCGAACCTGCCGGAGAAAAGGTTTCCTGCAGCAAACTTGACAATGACGTATCTCGACTCAAGACATACGGACCGCTCACCGTCCTTTTTGTCGGCAGTATCAGGATATGTTATCTGATAGCTGCTTCCCACAGTGGTGGAACCCTTGTTTCCACTGCACCACCATTTGCTCTTGAGACTGTCGTCCGAAGATGCAGGGTCATAGAAAGAGTAATAGTTCTTGCTCTCGGTGTGGCTCAATGTCTCAAAACTTGAATTAGGGACATCAGGCGTATTGTCCGTAGTGACTGTAGAGATTCCGTCTATCACTTCTTCTCCACCGCCCAACTTGGTCACCACAAGCCTGTATTCATACTCGGTCGAACCCTTGAGCCCGCCTATCTCAGCGCGATAGCTCCCCTCGGAAACACGCGTCGCAGAAGAGGAGCGAACCCAGTCTGAAGCGTTCTTCTCCCTATATTCAAAGAACACTCCATCCTGGCTGTATTCACCTTCATCCACATCGGCAAACGCCACAAAATGTCCGCCCCAAACGTCATATCTGCCCGTAGGAGCAATACCCGTGGACACAGGGACAAAGATAATGTCGTCGTATATGTCGTTTAGCGAATCATCCACAAGTATGGTAACGTCCACAAGACCGTTTTTCTCCACATACTTGAGTGCAAGCTTATATCTTTTTCCGCCTTCAACTGCAGGTATGGTCCCGGATTTTGTGAATTCCGCACCGCTGGAAAGCAATTTTCCGGAGAATGTCCAATACAAAGACGGCTCAAACCCCGATGCGATAAAATATCCGTCCTTTCCGCTTTCAGCAACTTTATACTCAAGCTGCTGAGACGCATCATCCGCACTCAGACCGATGGTGCATTTGAAGCCATCGGAGAAGAACTGCGATACGGAAGAGTCAAAACTTACATTGGAAACAACGCTACCCACCTTGGCGGCTACAGTCACGCTCGCATTCTTGGATGCCTGTATCGTGACCGGAGCACTGCCCTTATAGCTCTTCTGATCCCATGAAGCTACCGAAGGTGCTTCTTTTGCAGCTTCGCCGGCAATAACATCCACTCTATAGCCTCCAACGGGAAGAAACACCGATTCCGGCATCTGAGAATATTTGTAATGACGCACCATTCCGGAAAAATCATCCTTGTAGATGCGTACGTCCGCATTGGCAAGAAGTTCATCCGCGCTCATCGCCGCTTTCGTGGCCTCAGTGCTTACACTTACGGAAAGGGAACCCGCAGCATTGCCGTTGTCCAAAGAACTCTGACAGGAAGCCAATGCTACAATAGCAGCAAAACCCGTATAAATCAATTTCCTATTCATAACTCTCCCCTCCTTATTCTACAACCAATACAATAGGAATGCTCTTCTTGCAACCCTTCTTGTCCACAACATTCATGGTAAATGTGTGCGTGCCTGCAAATCCGCGAAGAGGTGCCTGCGCATTCGAAAGGTCAAACAGAATTTCCGTCTTTCCGAGAAGTTCGGCTCCATGAGGGAAAGGAACGATATCAAAGATTCCCATAGCCGCCTCAGAAGGATTGATAAGATCCAATTTCGTACCGCCCACGGTATTTACCGAATTTATAAAGTCCTCATTGGTAGATTCTATATCTACGGTAAATTTAAGGGTTCCGTTAGGCACCTGCGCCTTCATCGTGAAAGAGAACGGCTCGCCCACGGCAGGAACGTTCACAGGATTGGAAATGTTATATTCACAGGTGCTGACAAGATCTATTCCTCCGTCTCCGACAGGAGCGTCCGGATCATTGCCATCCCCGCTTTCCTCTCCCTGCGCATCATTGTCAAGTTCCACATCGGCTATAAGCCCGTCTATCTCGATACCGACAGACACATTACCGGACTCGTCCACCTTCTTCATGAACGTGACAATATGATAGTCACGCGCTTTGATACCGGTAATGGTAGTGGTCATCTTCTGATTCTTTCCTTCTATTCCACCCTTGAATGTCACAGTCATGGTGGAATTGTCGCCGTTCACGGCAAAATATCCTATACGCTGCTCGTATTTCGGCCGACCGTCATTATAGTTCAGAACATATTCGAGCGGAAATCCGGAAGCGACCTCAACCGTTGACTTGCCGTCTCCGGTCACCATGGCGAGAAAATCGTCATTGTAGCGGACAGATACGGCGCTCTGAAGAAGAGTACAGGTAATCGCACCTATGGATGTAGTCTTTCCGGCTTCTATTGAAAATGCCTCACTAACACCATATACAGGAGTCGAGAACTTGGCGTCAGGCACTCCAGAAGACGAAGATCTGACATCAAGTCTGTAATCTCCGGCAAGAAGGGAAATACCCTCCTGTCCATCCTGCTTCACCGAACCATAAGTTCCGGACCATACAAGCTCTTCCGAAGAATTGTATATGTAAAGCATATAGTTTCCGTCGGCAGCTCCAGCCTTGGTAGGCGTAGTCATCTCTTCGGAATAGTCAATGTCCATTCCGCTCAGAGACAGCGTTCCCTTAAGAGCGGACGATCCGCCATAGTGGAATTTGTCATCCACACAAGACACAAGCGACAGGGTCGCAAGTGCCGTTAACAGTATTTGTCTTATTTTCATAATCTCAGTCATTCAAATCAACATCAATCAAATCCGCATCCACGACAGTATCGTCAAAGCTTATCGTAATGGAACTTCCGCCAACATTGGACGCATCGAATTTAAGCGTATAACAAGTGGCCGGCGCAAGATTCTTGAATTCCTTTTCGGAAAAGCTCTGCACCTTTCCGGCCTGATTGGTCAGTTCGCCTTTTACCTTGAACTGATATGCATCCATAAACACCGCGCGTGTCTCGTTCTTAGGGACTGAAATGACGGTATTGTTGCCGGTAGTGAGAGTAAAAGTGTAGTCCCTGTAATAATTGACAAAATTCTCAGTGAATGCAAAACGCACAATACTGCCGGCGAGTTTCACCGTAATCTTCACGTCCCCGGTCTGTCCGCCGGTTACCGTGAAGGTCTGGGTCCCCTTAAAGCACGGCTTATCAAAACCTTCGTCCGACAAACTGCCGTAAACCGCACTCGCCGAGTAATTTCCGGCAGGAAGGGTCACCACATCTCCGATATTGGCAACAGGAGTGACATTGTCCCTGCTGTCTGTAATTTCCACCTTGAAGTCTTTCGCCTGCGGGAGCGTGGTAAAATCGCTCACATTGCTCTTGGTAGTGACGTCCACAATGTCCGTCAGCGGAGCCAGAGCAATTCGCACGCCGCCATCCTGACGCTCCCCCTGCTTTGTGCAGGACGTCAGAAACGCAATAAAGGCAAGCGCTGCTGAAATAATTGTTCTTTTCATATCGTTGTCTGTTTATTTCTTGATTTGTACTTTTATATTGTCAATGTAGAGCCAGTAGTTTCCGCTCGAACCAAAGTCTTTCGTCTTGTCAGGAACATCTCTAATGGACAATCGTTTAGTTGACGTCATACCCTTCACTTCAATATCTCCTGTATTATGATTTATATTCGAGTACCCACCAGTGTTCTCATTTAATTTAAAACTATAATCAAATGTTCCTGTTTCATCAGAACTTTCAAGACCGCCTTGCTTATCACTCCATCCGACATATACAGTCATGCCGGCGCCACCGTCGTTTGATTCCTCCCTATTCATTGAGTAATTGAAAGAGACGATGACATCCACACTTTTTCCTTCCTTTATGGCAAAGAATGGTGAATCACACCTTGCTGGATAAATTTTGTCAATAGCGAGACCTGTTTTTCTATGTCCGCCAAGTCTAATGGCATTGCCAGCTTCTCCACCAATTCTTGCTCCCCACCACTCTCCAAACTGGAATGCATCCATTGATCCATCTCCACCAAATTTTTTATAAGCGTCATTAGAACTAAACGAATTGATCCAACTGAAATCCTCATACATCAGATAAGGACAGTTGAGTCCTACAGACAACTCCGTCTGGGAGGCGTCAGGAGCCGGAATAGTGATTTTTTCGGAGACTATTGCATTCTCACTCTCATAGCTGACGGTGGCGACAACCCCCGCCATGGCGTCAATATCCGACCTGTCGGCAGAAATGCTATACTCAAAGCTGTCCCCGACGCCGACAACGGTGCCGTCCTTTTTCTTAAGCGTAAGGGTTCTGCATTTTTCAAAGCCCACAACTATGTCCCTGTCAAATGAGAGTGTGATACTCTGCACATCCTCTCCAAGATTATTAGAATCAAGCGTAAACCTCAGAGTATAAAGCTCTTTTGCCGTCTTGACTTTAAGAGGTACGGACGTTATGTGTCCCGCAGGGAAATTTCGGCCACTGAGACGTATCGGCTCCACATCCGAGAAATGATGTGCCGAGAATACCCGCACATTCATCACGTCGCCTTCCCCGTATACCGTCTCCGGAGGGAAAATGCCGGCCGTAAGAAACTCTCCGCACTGCACTGCAGAGTCCGGAATGATGACTATTCTGGAAGAAGTCTCCCCTGCAAGAGAAGCGCTGCCGTCAGACAAATTGACGTCAACACGGCCAGCAACAGGCTGAGGCATGGTAAATTCAATTCGAGAAACAGGCTCTCCAAGGATATTGTTGTCACGAGGCACATAGAACCTCAGGTAATGCAACAAGTGATGCAGTCTGACATTGAAGCTCACGGTTTCCCCTGCAGGAGCGCTTTCATTCAAAGCACGGAGCTCGCGTGAACGGAACTGTTCCGAAACCGCAATGCCGGTCCCGGAAGAGACGCATCCGTCCTGAACGGAAGGGAGGTCAAAACCGGCCGTATTACCGCCGAATGACTGTGGTTGCGGGTACGATATACGATACATATACTCGCCTTGAGGCATGGCGGAAGAAAGCGTTGATGTGAAATATGCCTTGGAATGGTCACGGGAAATCAGGGTGAACGGCTGCGCCTGAAGGCTTGCACCCGTAGCAGCGGAACCTTCGGCACTCGTATTTACCGGCTCGGCCCAAAGCGCCACCTTGTCTCCGGTCTCCCAGGAGAACACCGAAGCCGAGGGGTCAAGGATGGTTTTTGTCGGATTGTCTCCCAGAAAGAATCCAACCGTAACCCTACCATCTTCAAACTCCCCTGTATCGATACGCGAACATGCTGTCCCAGCAAGTATCAGATACACGACTAACAACTGCCAAATTTTCAAAACGAAATTTCGCATTATGCAAAGATAAGCATTTTTTTGCAAATGATGCAGATACGAAAAATCCGTGCCGGGAGACATCCTCCCCGACACGGATCTCAAAAGTCAAAAAGTACTTCTATTTCTCTTCGCTTGCCTTGCCTACCTTCACAAGTTCAACGTCGAATACAAGAGCAGAATTAGGCTTGATACCCTGATTTCCACGCTCGCCATAAGCAAGGTCGGCAGGGATATAAAGTTTAATCTTACCACCTTCGCCAATCAGCTGAAGACCTTCCTGCCATCCCTTGATAACTCCTCCGAGAGGGAATGAAATCGGCTCTCCGTCTTCTGCCGTCTGATCGAACACAGTACCGTCAATAAGGGTTCCCTTATACTTGACATAAAGAGTATCGCTGAGTGTCGGCATCACCTCTCCTCCCTGCTCGATAATCTCATACTGAAGACCGGATTCGGTAACCTTTACACCATCTTTCTTTGCATTGGCAGCAAGGAATTTCTCGGACTCCTCCTTGGAAACGAGTGACTCGTAATTGTTCCTTTTCTCAAGATATGAGTTGAATGCATTGTTGATGGACATCGGGCTGTAGTTGAACTGCTTGAGGAATTCCTCGGAATGCTCGTCACCCTTTGCATTGACGTATGCCTTCATGCCCTTGAGAACCTGATTGTAGTTGAGTTCTCCGAAATTATATGACTTGAGGAAACTTCCGAAATTGATACCCATGAGGTAGCTCACAGAATCCACTTCCGCCTTTGACGGAATGTAGTCCTTGGCTGTCATTACTTTCTTTTCAGCGCTTTCAGCGTTTTCCTCGGCTGTCTGGCTATTGCAGGCAACTGCTGTCAGTCCCATTGCGAGGGCTGCAATCAAATAAATCTTTTTCATATTCAAATAATTAAAACATTCTACAAATCCCACGCGAGAGCGGAAGCTCCAAGTATGGCGGCATCCGATTCCTCAAGCCGAGAAAACAAAACCCGCACCTTTCCGCGCCAAATTGGCATCATATTGTCATTCATCGTCTTGACCAACGGCTCGTAAAAGAATTCCCTGGCTTTGGTCAGACCACCGAACAGCACTATCGCCTCCGGTGCGCTGAATGCCACAAAATTGGCAAGGCTGCGTCCGAGCACCTCTCCCGTGTATTCAAATATCCGCACAGCCATCCTGTCTCCACGGATTGCCGCCTCATATACCGTTTTGGAAGATATGTTGTCAGCTTCCCGCAGCAAAGAAGGCTCTTTGGTATTCTCAATCCACTCTCTGGCCGTATTGGCAACTCCGGTAGCCGAGCAATATGTCTCCAGACATCCTCGTCTGCCACACCCGCACGGACGACCTCCGGGTTCCACTATTATATGTCCCAGTTCGCCGGCATTGCCATCATGCCCATACACAAGTCTCCCGTCAACAACTATGCCACTGCCAACTCCCGTGCCAAGAGTTATCATGATAAAATCCCGACATCCCTTGACCACACCATATCTCATCTCTCCCATAGCGGCCGCATTGGCATCATTGGTGAGTACTACACGCACTCCGCCAAGCATGGAAGACAATTCTTCGGATATCGGCACCACCCCCGTGGACGCCCATGCAATATTGGCGGCATACTCGATACAACCATTGTAATAGTTGGCATTCGGAGCCCCTACCCCTATACCACAAATATCTCTTATTTGCAGGCCCGCCGAATCAAGGCAGGAGACAATGGCACCACGAAGAGCCTCCAGATAGGCTGCGGCATCAGTACCATAGCAGTCGGTCCGGATGACAACTCTCGACAAAATCCCGCCGTCCGCATCCACGACACCAATTTTCGATGTCTGCCCTCCTATATCAACACCTACAGCGTACATCTTTCTACAAAGAATCAATATTCTTTTGATTCATTATATCCTTGCCCTCCACGGTCATGGCATATTCAATGCGGTCGGCATAGAACTTCTCCACCTTTCCGCGCACCATCTTCATCGTAGTATTGAGCATACCATTCTGCTCCGTAAAAGGAGTGTCTCCCACGATGATGGATGCAGGCAGCCACCTTTCCGGGAACATTCCGGATCTTCTGCCACCCGGACGATATGCGTCCACCTCTTCCTTGATGATACTGAGCTGCGCTTTTTTGCCCTCAAGGCTTCCCGGATCGAGTCCGGCTTTCTTGACTTCTTCGGCCAAAAGCGTCTTGTTAGGAATCACAAGTACCACCGTATAAGGGCTCTGATTGTTATAGAGCATGGATGTCTCTATGAACTTGGAACCGTCCGCAAGACTGTCTTCATATCCTTCCGGAGAGTACTTCTCGCCGTCCGAAGCGATAAGAAGGCTCTTGAAACGTCCGGTAACATACAGATATTCCGGATCTTCCTTACATATATAGCCCCTGTCGCCCGTATGAAGCCATCCGTCAACAATGGTCTTCGCCGTAGCTTCCGGATTCTTCCAATAGCCGGCCATCACGTTCTCGCCGCGAAACACGATTTCTCCTGTCTCTCCGTTAGGAATTTCCTTGCCGTCTTCGTCGCAAATCTTGATATCCATAGGCTTTACCACACGGCCGGATGAGCCGAATCTGGCATGCCCCATAGAGTTGGAACAAATTACAGGCGTAGCTTCAGAAAGGCCATATCCCTGAAATACCGGCATACCGATAGCACAATAATACCGCTGGAGTTCGATATCCAGAAGGGCGCCTCCGCCAACGAAGAACTTGATTCTTCCTCCGAAACCCTCTCTCACCTTGGAGAACACCAGCTTGTCGATGACCGCATTGATCGGCTTTCTCCACCACATCTTCCAGCAAGGCTTGCCGGCATTGTAATACTCCCGGTTATATGTTTCGGCATTCTTGATACCGAACTCATAGAGTTTCTCCACAAAAGACCCGCTCTTCTTGATGGCATTGTCAAAACTCTTCTTAAAGTTCCTTGACAGCGTAGGCACGGAAAGAAGAACATGCGGACGCACCTCCTTGATGGCCGTAGGTATATTCTTGAGAAGAGACACCGTACTCTTGCCACAAGGGACAGTAGCGATACTTCCTCCACATTTCATCATCACATAAAATCCTGCCACATGGGCAAAACAGTGATCAAGAGGAAGGATTATAAGCATCACATCTCCCCTGTCGATGGAAATCACAGAAAGCGCCTGATCTACATTGGCGGTATAGTTGCGATGTGTAAGAAGTATTCCTTTAGGATCGGCGGTAGTACCGGAAGTGTAGCTGATGTTGGCATAGTCATCCGGTCCCACAGAAGCCATGCGCTCAAGCAGAAGATCCTGATGTTCCTTGAGATATTCCTTTCCGGCCGCCATGATGTCCCCGATGTATATTTCACCGTCCTTAAGCTCAATCGGATCCATCACAATCACCTTCTCCACCTTAGGACACCTGTCAATCACACGGCGGATCTTGTCAATCTGAGTCTGCGAAGCTATGACAAAACGCGCATCGGAGTGGTTGATACGGAAAGTCAGATCGGTGTCAGACTCCAGTTTGAAAGAAAGGGGGACATTCACCGCCCCTGCATACAGAATGCCGAGTTCGCTGAAAATCCAATAGTTGCGACCCTCAGAAATCAAAGCCACCTTATCTCCTTTTTCAAGGCCCATTGACATGAAACCGGCAGCAAGTATATGCGCTTCTTCTCTTGTAGTATTGAAAGAAGTCTCTTTCCAGACTCCGTCCACTTTCTCCCTTAAGAAAGTTTCATTGCCATACTTGGCAGTATATTGCTCGACAAAATCTATTATTGTAGGTCTTTTCTTTTCCATATTCAAATTGCTTTATTTCGTTATCTCGGACTGAGGGAAAAGTCCGTAGAGCTGTGCGTCTATCATGTCGGTAACCTTCTCGAAATCCTCCGGACGATCGCCGAATTTGACATGGTCGGCATCTATCACCAGAAGGTTCCCCTTATATTCGCTTATCCATTTCTCATATTTCTCATTCAGACCGGTAAGATAATCGATGCGAATGCTCTTCTCATAATCGCGACCCCTTTTCTGAATCTGGGAGATCAGGTTCGGAATGGTGGAGCGAAGGTAAATCAAAAGGTCAGGATTGCCCACAAGGGATATCATCAGGTCGAACAGATCCGAGTAATTCTCAAAATCCCTCGTGCTCATAAGGCCCATATCGTGAAGATTCGGGGCGAAAATTCTGGCATCTTCAAAGATAGTCCTGTCCTGCACGACAATGTCGTCAGTCTTGGAGATGTCCACAACATCTTTGAATCTTTTGTTAAGGAAATATATCTGAAGATTGAATGACCACCTTTCCATATCTTCATAGAAATCTGCAAGATATGGATTGAAGTCTACCGATTCGTACTTTGGAATCCACCCATAGTGGGAAACCAGCATCTTGGTGAGCGTAGTCTTGCCGCTCCCTATGTTACCTGCAATCGCTATATGCATAAGTTATGTTGTTATAGTTCGCAAAGTTAGCAATTTTTAGCAATCCTATAAACAGGTTTACCTAAAACAATCCGTACAATTGAGCATCTATCTTATCCGTAATAGACTCGAAATCTTCGGGACGATTCTCAAAATCGAGCATGTCGGCATCTATTATCAGAAGCTTGCCCTTATAACCCTCTATCCATTTTTCATATTTCTCATTCAGTCCCCCAAGATAATCCAAACTCATACTTTGCTCGTAATCACGTCCCCGCTTCTGAATCTGCGACACGAGATGAGAAACGGAAGAACGAAGATAAATCAGCAGATCGGGAAGGCTCACCATAGACATCATAAGAGAGAAAATCTGCATATAGGTATCATAATCCCGCTCGCTCAGATTCCCCATTTCCCGGTTGTTCTCCACGAAAATATGTACTCCCTCAAGAATGGTTCTGTCCTGGATTACGACATCATCGGACTTGGATATCTCCAGCAAATCCTTGAACCTCTGCGCCAGGAAATAAGTCTCAAGATTATATGACCACCGCGGGATATCCCTATAATAGTCTTCAAGATAAGGATTATATGTAACCGACTCATACTTGGGTGTCCATCCATAATGCTCCGCCAGCATTCTGGTAAGAGTTGTCTTCCCGCTTCCGATATTTCCTGCTATACCTATGTGCATTTGTCTATTTTATTTAAAGTGCCGCTTATCCGCTCAGCAGCGATACAAACACACAAAATTAATGAAAAATTCGTACTTTTGGGGAAAGAATACACATGATATGCTCAATATAGACATCTTGACATTCAACCTTTTTGAAGAAAAGACCTACATAGTCAGCCAAAGAAACGGTCATTGCGTAATAGTCGATCCGGGATGCAGCAATGAAGCGGAGAGACAGACTCTAATCAAAGCACTGACAGACAAGTCGTTGACACCAACGGCCGTACTCCTGACCCACGGGCATCTTGACCACGTCTACGGAGCGGCTTTCATACAGAAGACCTATCGCGACATTCCGGTCTATCTGAATCCGGCGGACATCAAAGTCATGGAACTGACCGGAGCAATGGCTCAAAAATTCCATATGGAAGCACCGGAAATCGGCTTTAAGACAACGGACATACATGATACAGATACCCTGTCAGCGGCAGGAATAAGCTTCAACGTAATCGCAACTCCGGGACACACTCCGGGCGGAGTGTGCTACTACATCCGGGACGAGGGCGTCCTGTTCTCCGGAGATACCCTTTTTGCCGGAGCCATCGGACGCACAGATCTCGGATATGGGGAATATGATGACGAGATCCGATCAATAATGGAAAAGATCATACTTCTCGACCCATCGGTAAAGGTGTACCCGGGACACGGTCCTGCCACCACCATTGGAGACGAGCGCACCGGAAACCCGTTTCTGGAGCCTTTCAACGAACCGGAAGAGGAGTTCAATCCCGATGCCGAACCGGTAGTCATACACGGGAACCAATAAAAAAGAGGTCGACTAAAGGTCGGCCTCTTTCTTTTGTGAAGTTCGAAGTTCCGCTGCGGCGGCAACTTGCCTCTGCCCCGTCCGGGGGTAGACAGGTCTCACACAGCGCACTTC
>ERZ780059.164-NODE-164-length-17530-cov-3.44137_pt1 | contig 17530 bp, 15 predicted proteins | sample MGYA00511578_ERZ780059 | MGnify/ENA primary metagenome ERZ780059 (study PRJEB29588, sample SAMEA2148558) | human gut metagenome | biome: human gut; feature: human-associated habitat; material: faeces | place: Denmark | collected 2008/2010 ...
CCCTCTCCGCGCCGTGGTTTCCGGCGAGAGCATCCTGGTGTATGGAGATTATGACGTGGACGGTACCACCGCAGTGGCTTTGCTGTATTCTTTCGTGCGCCGTTTTACCGACAAGGTGGATTTCTACATACCTGACAGATATGATGAGGGCTATGGAGTGTCTTTCAAGGGAATAGACTATGCCGTAGAATCAGGAGCCGGACTTATAGTCACGCTTGACTGCGGTATCAAGGCCATTGACAAGGTGGAATATGCGGCATCCAAGGGGATAGACATGATTATTTGCGATCATCACCTTCCGGAGGATTCGCTGCCCGCCGCTGTGGCTGTGCTTGATCCCAAAAGGGAAGATTGCCATTATCCGTTTGATGATCTTTCGGGTTGCGGCGTAGGATTCAAGCTGGTACAGGCTTATTCCGCGCGGTACGGGGTGCCTTTTGAGACGTTGGTGCCGCTTCTGGATCTTCTGGTTGTCAGCATTGCCTCTGATCTGGTCACGATGGTGGGGGAGAACCGCATCCTTGCGCATTTCGGGCTCAAGCAGCTCAATGAGAATCCCTGCACCGGCCTTCAGGCCATGATAAACCTTTCCAGTCTCGAGCCGGGTCACGTGTCTATAGACGATATCGTGTTCAAGATAGGCCCGAGAATCAATGCTGCCGGAAGAATGGAGACCGGGCGCCTTGCAGTGGAGCTGTTGACGTCACGGAGCCTTTCTGAAGCCATGCAGATCGGAGAAAAAATCAACGAAAGCAACAACGAACGCAAGAATATTGACCGGGAAATCACTCAGGAAGCTCTGGATATGGTGCAGACCGGGAATTGTCTCTGCAACGGCAGCGCTATGATTGTGTACAATCCAGAGTGGAACAAGGGCGTCGTCGGCATTGTGGCATCGCGTCTTGTGGAAGCATATTACAAGCCTACGGTCGTCCTCACCAAGTCAAACGGGTTCGTGAGCGGTTCTGCGCGAAGCATATCCGGATTCGACCTGTATGGCGCCATTGAGAGCTGCGCGGATCTTCTGGAGAATTTCGGCGGCCATGTGTATGCGGCCGGATTGACGCTAAGGGAAGAGAACCTGCCGGAATTTGCCCGCCGGATGGACGAATATATATCCGCCAAGATAGAGACGGAGATGATGACTCCTGTGATAGAGGTGGACAGCAAGCTCAATTTTGCCTGCATCACACCCAAGTTCTTCAGGATACTTAAGCAATTCCAGCCTTTTGGTCCCGGCAACCACAATCCTGTATTTCTTACCGAAAATGTCTATGACGCAGGGACGGGCCGGAAGGTCGGTGCCGGTGGGGTGCACATGAAACTTGACCTTATACAGGAAGACCAGCCATATCACCAGATATCATCGATTGCCTTCAATATGGCCGAGCATTATGACCACATAAAGGAAGGCAACCCGTTTGATATCTGCTATTCGATAGTCGAGAACTATTATCGCGGTAACTCATCCATTCAGCTGCGAATCAAAGATTTGCGCGAGAGAGAAGATATCTGCGGCATATAACCAGCAATCAGCATATTCCGTACCGGAGGAGGGTGTTTCCGGTACGAAAAGGGCATTCGGTGCACGAAAACCCTCTTTTTCTTTAGAACAAAGTAGGCTCTTCGTATGTCTCGTCTTCGGTGTCGTCAGGCGTCTGGTCTGTCAGATTGGCATCATGCATATCTTCGGCATGCATATCTTCGGCGCTCTCTTTCGGAGAGTCGTCTTCGTCATCGTCCCTTACCAGCGGCTCGATGAAGCGGACGGCCTTGATATCATTTTTGGCAGAACATTTCTTGCCTTTTGCCGTAATGCCTTTCTTGGCTATCCACTCTTCTGCATCCACCGTTTCTGCCGGCTTGTAGTCGAGATCCCACTCGACTTCGTATTGAGGGTGCTTGTCAGAGGACAATTCTACCAGATAGGATTTCGGGTGATCCGAAATGAAGCTCAGAGGCGTATTGTCACTGACTACGAATGAGAATCGCTTTACATAGAAGCTCTTTGACGCTCCATCATAATACAGTGCTGTAAACGTCTTGTCCGGGTCAAATTTCTCCACGAACAAGATATCTCCCTGGTATCTGTTCACGAGGTCGAACGAAGTGGTGTAGAATGTGCCGTTCTTGAATACGGCCAGAACCTTGTCGCCGTCTTCAAATTTGCCCAGATACAGTCCGTGCTCTTCGTCATTGAGCCTCTGGATGTCGGTGTCATACCAGATATCCTTGCCCTCGATGGTGCTTATTCCCTTGCTCTTCAGGCTTATGCGCTGTATCGCATTTTTGGTTACAAGGTTGCCTCTTGAGGCCTTTCCCTTGATGGCAAGTGAAGAAAAATCGTAGTCTATGACGCTTTTCTTCAGTTTGGCTTTTGCGCGAAGCTGAATTTTGACGACCTCCGCTTCCCCGTTGTGATTGGCTGAGAACCATTCGATTCTTGACCCTTCAGTTCCGGAAGTGATGTCGTACTCCTTGTCTCGGGTGACGGAAGTGATGGCAAATCGCTTGGCGTAGTATATGGATGTCTTGCCCTCCCTGTATATTACGTTGTAGATGGTTCGGGAATCCCCGCGGTTGAATACGTCCACATAGAGAAGGTCCTTTCCGAAGAAATCCTTGTCGTTGACCTTGGTAATGCGGTATTTGCCGTCCTTGCTTATGACTATTATCTCCGAAAGATCCGAGCAGTCACAGATGAACTCTCCTCCGTCGTCTTTCTTCAGTCCTATACCCACGAAGCCTTCCGAGAGGTTGGCCATGAGTTTGGCGTTGTTGTTCACGACTTTGGTAGCTGCGATGGTCTCGAATCCGGTGATTTCGGTCTGACGCGGGAACGCACTGCCGTATTTTTTCTTGAGTCTCTTGAACCAGTCGATGGTATAGGTATCGATATCGTCGATGTTGGCCTTCACCTCCTTCATCTTGTCTTCGATGCCCAATATCTTCTCGTCCATAGCCTTGGTGTCGAATTTGGATATCTTCCTCACAGGTTTTTCCACCAGGGAGAGTATGTCGTCCATCACAATCTCCTTGTGGAACAGATCCTGATATTCCTTCATCTTGGAGAATACCTCCGCTATCTGGCTGTCCCAGTCGGTCTGGTTCAACTCCAGCACCTTGTATATCCTGTTCTCGAAGAATATTCTTTCCAGAGAGCAGGAGTGCCACTCGTCTTCAAGCTCGGAAAGCTTGATGCCAAGTTCCTGAAGGAGGATGTCCCTTGTGTGGTAGGTACTGTATTCGAGAATGTCTTTTACCGACACGAATGCCGGCTTGTTGTCCTTTATGACGCAGGCGTTAGGCGCGATGTTATATTCACAGTCCGTGAATGCGTAGAGCGCGTCTATGGTCTTGTCCGGAGACACGTCGCTCGGAAGATGAATGAGGATATTGACCTTGTCCGTGGTCATGTCCTCTATTTTCTTGATTTTTATCTTGCCGCTTTTCTTCGCTTTCAGGATGGACTCTATAAGGTTCTTCGTGTATTTGCCATATGGAGTCTCGGTGATGGCGATGGTGCTTTTGTCGATTTTCTCGATGCGGGCCCTCACTTTCACCGAGCCGCCTCTCCGTCCGTCCATATATTTGCTGCAGTCAGCAAATCCTCCGGTCGGGAAGTCCGGGAACAACTCGTAGTCCTTTCCCTTCATGATATTGATGGAGGCGTCGAGAAGTTCGTTGAAGTTGTGCGGAAGAATCTTGGATGCGAGTCCGACACCGATGCCCTCGGTGCCTTGAGCCAGCAGAAGCGGGAACCTCACCGGAAGCTCCGTAGGCTCCATGTTCCTTCCGTCGTAGGAAGTCATCCAATGGGTGACTTTCGGGTCGAACACCACTTCCTTGGCGAACTTGCTCAGTCTTGCCTCGATATAACGTGGCGCCGCATTCGAATCTCCGGTAAGGATGTTCCCCCAGTTTCCCTGGCAGTCCACCGTGAAACCTTTCTGCCCGAGTTGGACCAATGTTCCTAAAATGGACTGATCGCCGTGCGGGTGGTACTGCATGGCCTGTCCGACGATGTTGGCCACCTTGGTGAATTTGCCGTCGTCCATTTTGAACATGGCGTGCAAAACCCTTCGCTGCACCGGTTTGAGTCCATCTACGATATGAGGTACGGCACGGTGGAGGATTACGTAAGACGCATAATCCAGATACCAGTCCTTGAACATACCGGAAAGCTTGAACTTGTGGCCCTCTCCGGCAAGCATCTTGTCGTATTTGTTGCTTTCCGGACCTTCGTCCACTATGACGTCATTGTCTTCCTCGATTGTATCTTCGATTGTGTTGATATTTTCCTCTTCCATGCCTTTTCTGTTTTTACTCTTCGTAACCGAATTTCCTCAATTCTTTCCTGCTTTCCCTCCAGTCCGGGTCCGTCTTTACATAAATGCTCAGAAAAACCTTCTTCTGGAAGAAATCCTCCATCTCGATTCTGGCCTGGGTCCCCACTTTTTTCAGGGAGGCACCTTGTTTTCCGATAATTATTCCTTTCTGAGACTCGCGCATCACATAGATTACGGCTCCGATGTCGTATCTTTCAGCACCTTCCTTGAAGGTCTCTATTACGACCTCGCAGCAATATGGAATCTCTTCCTTGTAGTTGAGGAGAATCTTTTCACGGATGATTTCTGAAGCGAAGAACCTCAGACTCTTGTCTGTGAAAGCATCTTTGTCAAACCATGGCGGGCAGACCGGAAGCCGTGAAACTACAGCGTCGATGATGCTCTCCATGTTGAACTTTTCACTTGCGGAAGCCGGTATGACCGTGGCGGCAGGAACATGCTCCTGCCACCATGTCATAAGTTCCTTGACTCTGGTCTGGTCGCTGATGTCGATTTTGTTGATTACGACGATGACAGGACACTCCAGATCATTGAGCCGGCTCACATAGTCTTCGTTCTTATCAGAGGTCTCTACCGTATCCGTGACATACAGGATAATGTCGGCGTCGCCGATGGCCCCGTTCACGAATTTCATCATGTTCTCCTGGAGCCTGTAGTTCGGCTTCAGGATACCGGGCGTGTCGGAGTAAACGATCTGCCAGTCCTCCCCGTTCACTATACCCATGATACGGTGTCTGGTAGTCTGCGCCTTGGCGGTGACTATGGAGAGTTTCTCTCCCACCAGTGCGTTCATGAGGGTGGATTTCCCGACATTCGGGTTCCCTATGATATTAACGAATCCTGAACGATGCGCCATTATACGTATGCTCCTATTTTCAAGATATTGATTTCTCCCTCAGTAAGATATCTCCACTCTCCTTTTTTCAGGCCCTTCTTGGTGAGGCCGGCGAAGTACACGCGGTCCAGCGCCTTGACATTGTACCCCAGAGAGTCGAAAATTCTACGGACTATACGGTTCTTTCCGGAGTGGATCTCAATACCGATTTTCCTTTTGTCGTTGGCGTCGATGAATTCAAGCTCATCAGCCTTGACGTCTCCATCCGTGAGGGAGACACCTTCCAGAATCTTATGATAGTCCTCTTCTGAAAGTTCCCTGTCCAGAGAAACCTGATATATCTTCTTCTTGTCGTATGAAGGATGAGTGAGCCTTTCCGCAATCTCTCCGTCGTTGGTGAGAAGCAGGACTCCGGTAGTGTTCTTGTCAAGCCGGCCTACAGGATATACCCTGGAGGAGCAGCCCTTGAGAAGATCGATTACGGTTTTCTCTGCGTGAGGGTCACTTGCAGTGGTTACATATCCCTTGGGTTTGTTCATGATGAGATATACCTTCTCCTCGCCCTTGAGACGCTCTCCGTTGAAACGGATGTCGTCATCATGGATGTTCACCTTGGTGCCGAGTTCTGTCACGACCTCTCCGTTGACGGTCACCACACCGGCCTGGATGAGGGTGTCGGCTTCGCGTCTTGAGCAGACTCCGGAATTGGCGATAAACCTGTTGAGGCGTACCACATCCTTGATTTCCGGTACGAAAACATCCTCGCTTTCGCTTCCGTTGACTACCGGACGGCGGTTGATCATTCTCTTGATTCCTTCGTAGGAATCCTTGTTGAAACTGCCCTGGCCGGGTCTCTTCGGTCCCTTGCCTGCAACTTTCTTCCTCGCTCCGTTGCCAAATGTGCTGCCCGGACGGCCGGATTTGAATCCCGGACGTGAATTCTGACGAGGTCCGCGTGACGGTCTTCCTTCGCCTGCCTGACGACGGTCTTCTCCGTAAGGACGACCCTCTCCGTAAGAGCGGTTCTCTCCGAACGAGCGTCCTTCTCCGCGTGCGCGACCTTCTCCGAATGAGCGACCTTCTCCGTAAGATCTGCGCTCGTCACGCTGCTGATAACGGGAGTTGTCCCCTGCCTGGCGACGTCCCTCTCCGTAAGAGCGGTTCTCTCCATAAGGTCGCCTCTGCTCACCGTAGCTGCGATTCTCACCGTAACTGCGGCGCTCTCCATAAGATTTTTTCTCGCCCCACTGACGATGTTCGCTGTTCTGACGTGGGGACTCTTCTGATGATCGGTAGTTAACCTTCTCGGCTCCGACCGCTGAATACGCCGCTTTTCTCGGCCTAAGTTTGCGACCTTCTTTTGTAAACTGGTCCATTTCTACTTGAGATTAAAATAATAAGTAATTGTGCCCTCCTGCATGGCAGGTGCTTCCGTGCTCATATTGAAATGAGTCTCGAGAGCGGCATTCCGCGCCGCTGCAAGAAGAGCTTTGTTCATAACTGTTGTGCCGTCACCTCCCGGTACGGCTTTGACTACATTGCCATAATTGTCCACCCATATATCAACCACCACAACCCCGCTTTCCTGCTCTTTATATACAGGTAGTTTTATGCCGCCTTTCACACTGCGTCCCTTGATATGGGCGTTTGGCTTCCCCGAGGTTCTGCCTTTGTCCGTGTTGCCGTCCGGCTGTCCGTTTTTGAACTTGTCGGAAGCTTCCGCAGCGCTGTGGGCTGCCGTGAGGGTAGTGTCTTTCTTGGCCATGCCAGGGAAAGATGCACGCGGGTCCAGAGCCGGCTTGCTCTCGGTCTCAGGCACAAGTACCGGCACGTCTCCGAAATCATCCGGGGTTGTCTCCGGAGTCAGGTTCGGGGAATTGCTCTCCTGCGGGGATTCGCTGCGCTGCGCCAGCTTTACCGGATTCTGCAGGTCAATCTCATCTGACATTGGTTCCGCTCCCTTGTACTGCTGCGGCTCAACAATGTCTTCGGAGAAATCTATAAGGATGGATTTCTCTTCGGGTGGCGGATATATGTACTTCAGCCCGGTGAAAGATACGAAGACAAAAGCGAGCGCGTGCAGCGTCACTGTCAGTACGACGCCGCTGAGCGTGGAATACCGCTCGCTCTTCTTGTTGTCTTTCCGGCTGTTTCTCATTTTCTTTTATTCCGGCTGCGTGGCCAGTATCACTTTGTAATGATTCCTCTTTGCGATATTCATCACCTGCACGACCTCTCCGATAGGGACGCTTTCATCCGCATATATGGAGAATGTCGGGTCTTCTTCGCCCTGAAGGAGCTCCACCAGCTCATCCTCGGTGTCCTGAAGGCTTACCGGACGCTCGTCACCATTGATATGGAAGGTGTATCTGTCGTTCCCCCAGTCTTTTATGGATACGCTGACGGGAGCCTTGGCCCCCACTTGCCCGGTACTCTTCGGAAGAAGGAGTTTGAGCGCGTTGGGATTGACCAGCGTGGATGTCACGAGGAAAAATATCAAGAGCAGGAACACAATGTCCGTCATGGAGGACATTGAGAAACTTGCGTCTGCTTTCGTGATCCTTTTAAGTGCCATTATTCTTCAGTTTTTGATATGCTTTGCGCTGGTTCTCCGAGTGCATCCATAAGTTCGATGGTGGCGCTTTCCATGCTGTACACGAGCGAAGAAATCCTTGCGGACAGGAAATTGTATCCGAAGTATGCCAGGATACCGACGATAAGGCCTCCTACGGTAGTAATCATGGCAGTATAGATACCGCTTGACAGCAGGGTGATGTCAATGTTGTTGCCTGCGTTGGACATGTTGAAAAACGCCTGCACCATACCGAGTACGGTTCCGAGGAATCCGATCATAGGAGCGCCTCCGGAGATGGTGGCCAGATAAGGAAGTCCCTTTTCGAGTCTGGCTACTTCCACATTACCCACATTTTCCACGGCTGTCTGTATGTCGCTAAGCGGTTTGCCTGCTCTTGTAAGTCCGGCTTCCACCATACGGGCTACCGGGGTGTCATATTTGGTGCAGAGAGTTACGGCAGACTTGAGTTTGCCCTCGTGGATATAGTCCCGTATATCCATCATGAAATCTTTGTCAATCTTTCCGGCGCGGCGTATTGCCCACCATTTTTTGCCGAAAATGTATATGGCGATGATGGAAAGAATGAGGAGAACAATCATAAGCGGCCCACCTTTGGCAGCCATCTCGAAAAAAGAGTACGACATTTCTGTCTGAAGTAACGTGAAAAGCATATTTGTAAAGCCTGTTTTTACGAATCCGATAATACACAGAGGGAAATAGACCCAATCGCGCAAATGTACGAATTATTTTTGATATTTGACGCTTGTCAGGAACAAAGCATGCCCCGGAACGCTTTCTCCTGCGCTGCTGCGCATTACGCGTTTTTCGCCGCTGTAATCGGCGTCGAGCACAAGGCTCTTGAACGATTCGACGCTCCTTTTGCCCCGTCCGACCTCAAGAAGGGTGCCGACAACGGCCCTTACCATGTTTCTGAGGAATCTGTCCGCGCAGATGGTGAACTTCCAGTAGTCTTCCATAGCCTTCCCGTCGGGATACGTCCTTCGGCTTGCGCAGAGTGTGGGTTCGTAACTCTCCCAAAGTGCTTTTCTGATGGTGCAGACGGATGTCTTGCTGTCCGCTCCGACCTTTTCAAAACAGCGGAAGTCGTGCCGGCCGCAGAGCGCTTCCGCGGCAAGGTTCATTTTTCCGAAATCCAGGTCGGGATAGGTGTACATGTAGGAGAAGGATTCGACGAAAGGGTCTTTGACCCTATGCAGAAAATATGTATATTCGCGTTCGTTTGCGTCAAATCGGGCATGGAAATTTTCGTCTGCCTCAGATATGGCATGAACTACTACCGACCGGGGAAGAATGGCATTTAATTTGTAAACGATATTCCCGGTGTCAATGGCGGAGTTACAGTCAAAATGGGCTGTGTACCCGATAGCGTTCACCCCCGTGTCTGTCCTTCCTGCACCTGTGACGGATACTTTTTCGCGCAGCAGGGTGGAGAGTGCGGATTCGAGGACGCCCTGTACGCTTTGGGCGTCAGGTTGAATTTGCCAGCCGTGAAAGGCGGCTCCGCAGTATGACAGTATTATGGAATAACGCATAACCGACTGCAAAATTATTAAAAATATATGGAAAGTGTAAACATCAAGGAACTCAATGACCGCATCCAGAAAGAAAGTGCGTTCGTGGATATCCTTTCCATGGAGATGGGAAAGGTCATTGTGGGGCAGAAGCATCTTGTGGAGAATCTGATGATAGCGATGCTCGCGGGAGGACATATATTGCTTGAAGGAGTGCCTGGTCTCGCCAAGACACTGGCTATAAGCACATTGGCAAGTGCTGTCAACGCTAAGTTCAGCCGTATTCAGTTCACCCCGGACTTGCTTCCTGCCGATGTCACCGGTACTCTGATATATTCTCAGAAAAAGGAAGAGTTTGAGGTGCACAAAGGACCTGTATTCGCCAATTTTGTCCTTGCCGACGAAATCAACCGTGCTCCGGCCAAAGTCCAGTCCGCGTTGCTTGAGGCGATGCAGGAGCATCAGGTAACTCTTGGCGACAACACATACTCTCTTCCGGAGCCGTTTCTCGTGATGGCCACGCAGAACCCTATCGAGCAGGAGGGAACCTATCCTCTTCCGGAGGCGCAGGTGGACCGTTTCATGCTGAAAGTGGTGGTGGGTTACCCTAAAAAGGATGAAGAGAAACAGATTATCCGCATGAACAACAGCGGCGTCTTTCCGAAAGCTTCGGCCGTGGTGACTCCGCAGGAGATAATGAAGGCCCGCGAGGTAGTGAGGGAGGTCTATATGGACGAAAAGATAGAAAGATATATCGTGGATATCGTCTATGCCACTCGCACTCCCGAAGATTACGGCTTGTCTTCCATCAAGGACTTCATTTCATTCGGTGCATCTCCTCGTGCCAGCATCAGCCTTTCGATGGCGGCCAAGGCATACGCTTTCATAAAGCGTCGCGGGTATGTCATCCCGGAAGACGTGCGTGCGGTGTGTCCTGAAGTTCTTCGTCACAGAATCGGTCTCAGCTATGAGGCGGAAGCGGAGAATGTGACCTCGGAGCAGATTATTGAGCAGATTATCAATGCCGTCATTGTCCCATAGCAAGACTTCGGACCTTCTTCGAAAGGTCAGGAAGATAGAGATAAGGACGAAGGCGCTCTCGCATCAGATTTTTGCCGGAGAGTACCATTCGGCCTTCAAAGGGCGTGGTATGGCCTTCAGCGAAGTCCGTGAGTACCAGTGGGGTGACGACGTGCGTTCGATGGACTGGAACGTTACGGCCAGGCTCCGTGCGCCATACGTGAAAGTGTTTGAGGAGGAAAGGGAGCTTACCGTCGTCCTTTTGGTCGATGTGAGCCGTTCCGGCCTTTTCGGGACAGCGGTCCAGACCAAGAGGGACAGATTGGCCGAAGTGGCTGCGGTACTGACGTACAGCGCAATCCTCAACAATGATAAGGTTGGCGTTCTGTTCTTCTCCGACAGGGTGGAAAAGTTTATCCCTCCTGCCAAGGGACGCTCTCACCTGCTCCATATAATAAGGGAGATGCTTGAGCTTCAGAGTGAATCCGATGCCACGGACATCAGTGTGGCTCTTCGCTATCTGACCAATGCCATCAAGAAGAAATGTACGGCCTTTCTTCTCAGTGACCTTATGGATGTGGATGACAGCGGGGCCCCTCGTTATGAGGACGCCCTGAAAGTGGCCGCCGGACGCCATGACCTGAGTGTCATAAAGGTGCATGATCCGCGTGAGCGGGAGTTGGTGTCAATGGGACTCGTACATGTCAAGGATAGCGAGAGCGGCCGTTGTGCATGGGTCAATACCGGCAGCAAACGGATGCGTGAGCAGTATTCGCGCTGGTATGAGCGTCTGAATGAGAGCGAGTTGAGGATATTCAACAAATATGGAATTGACAATGTTGATATTGCCACGGATTCCGATTACGTCAAGGGTCTGATGACATTATTTGGTAGAAAATGAAATTGTTGATTGTACTGATATCGGCCTTTTTGGGTATGATTCCGCAAGGGAAGGCATTTCTGGATCCCCTTCAGAAACGGGATTCGGTGTTGATTGCCGACCAGTTGGAATATGGATTCGAATTGCAGGGTGTGGGTAAAGGGACCGTGCTGGCGCTTCCTGATTTTTCGGCTTTTCCGGAAGACACGCTGGCGCTGGCTTCAGGCTGGAAGATAGATACCCTGAAGACGGACAGAAAGTCCGGTGCCATGGATATAAGGGCGTATGTCACCATAGCCCCCTTTGAAGAAGGGGACTTCCAGTTGCCTCCGATTACGGTGCTTCGCCGGACAGCGGACGGACAGTTGGACACGCTCGAGTTCGAGCCGGTTTCGTTTCAGGCATGTTCGATGCCTATAGATACGGCGACTTTCGAGATTCATGATATCAAGGATCAGATACGATATCCCGTCACATTCGGTGAAGTGGCTGTGTATCTGGGTATTGTGCTTGGAGTGGCAGTTCTTGTCGGTCTTGTTGTATGGCTGCTGCGAATCAGGAAAAGACGCCTTGCGGCATCTTCCGGGATTGAAGACAGCAAAGAGTCGGCGTATGTGGTGGCCCTTCGCAGGCTTGACCGGTTCAGAGGAGACAAATTCTGGGCCCCCGAGAAGCAGAAGGCATATTATTCCGGGATTACCGATGCGTTGAAATTCTATATGGAGGATCGGTTTGGCGTGGATGCTCCAGAGATGACGACCGCGGAGCTGTTCGCTGCCTTGAAAGGGCATGAAGAGATTCCGCAGGACCTGCTTCTGAAGGTGAAAGCTCTGTTTGAATGTGCGGATTTTGTGAAATTCGCCAAACATGTGGCCTCCGAGGAAGAGAATGCGTCCGCACTACCGGTGGCGATACAGTTTGTGATGAGTACCTACAATACCGGGCTTGAGGAGGAGCCGGAGAAATAGCATGTTCTTCGAGTATCCGCATCTTCTTTGGCTTTTGGCGATTCCGCTGCTTTTGGCGGCGTTGTACATATATAGGGAGCTTAGGGAGCGCAGCCCTCACATGAGGGTTCCTGCCATTCAGCCGTGGATGGCGTCCGGGAAGTCCGTATTGTCCGTTCTCCGGCACATACCGTTTGTGCTTCGTATGGTGGCTATGGTGATGATAATCATAGCCATTGCGCGTCCGAGGTCTTCATCCGAGATGGAGAAGACAAATACTGAAGGCATTGACATTGTCCTTGCCATGGATGTCTCCACCAGTATGCTTGCGCGCGACTTTACACCGGACCGTATAAGCGCGGCCAAGGATATCGCCATTGAGTTCATAGCGCAGAGACCAAGCGACCGCATGGGTATAGTGGTGTTTGCCGGTGAGAGCTATACGCAGTGCCCGCTTACTACGGACCGTGCTACGCTCATCAATCTTATGAAGGAAGTCCAGACAGACCTCATAGAGGATGGAACGGCTATCGGTAACGGTCTGGCTACCGCTGTGGCGCGTATAATGGACTCCGATGCTGTGAGCCGGGTGGTGATTCTTCTGACTGACGGTGTGAACAACTGCGGAGAGGTTTCCCCTCTCACGGCAGCTGAGATAGCGAAGACGTACGGTGTGAGGGTCTATACTATCGGAGTCGGGGCCAACGGAACCGCGCCTTATCCGGTCATGACACCGTGGGGTGTGGAGATGCAGAACCTTCAGGTGGAAATAGACGAAGACCTGCTCAAGCAGATCTCTCAGACTACCGGAGGACGCTATTTCAGGGCTACGGACAACACCAAGCTTGCCGAGATATATTCGGAAATCAATAAAATGGAAAAGTCCAGAACTACCGTGGACAGTTTCCCTGTATATAAAGAACTTTTCGGTAAATATGCGATAGCGGCGCTGATATGTCTGCTGCTGGAGCTGGTAGTAAGACTATTGTTGAGGAGGATGCCGTAATGCTGTATTTTGCAAATCCTGTATTTTTGTGGCTTCTGCTGCTTGTGCCGGTGATTCCGGTGGTGTATGCCGTGATGTCAGCTCTGCGCAGAAGACGGATAAAGGCGTTCGGTGACCGGGAACTTGTGGAAGCGCTTATGCCTTCCCGTTCTGTCTCAAAGGGATGGTGGAAAATAATTCTTTTCGATCTTGCCCTGGCCTTCTTCCTTATCGGCCTTTCCAGACCTCTGGTCGGCGCCAAACTTACAGAGCGGGAGACCAAGGGAGCGGAGATAATGATTTGTCTTGACGTGTCCAATTCGATGTTGGCGCAGGACTATACCCCGGACCGTCTGTCCAGGGCGAAACTGGCCATCTCCAGACTTGTGGACAAGCTCCAGGGAGACAGGATAGGCCTTGTGGTGTTCGCGGGAACGTCTTTCGTGCAGCTTCCGATTACGACCGATTACGTGTCGGCCAAGCTTTTTCTCAACACCATCGACACCAAATCTGTCCCGGTGCAGGGTACCGCTATCGGAGATGCCATATTGACAGCCGCCAAGAGTTTCAGCGCCCAGAGCGAGAGAAGCCGTGCGATAATAGTCATTACAGACGGAGAGAATCATGAAGACGATGCCGTAGAAGCCGCCAAACAGGTTGCTCAGACCGGCATAAAGGTCTATACCATAGGAGTGGGGTCGCTTAGCGGACAGCCTATCACCACTGCTTCGGGCCTGCTCAAGGACAAGAATGGGGAGATAGTGGTGAGCCGTCTTGACGAGGAGACTCTTAAAGATATAGCCAGAGCGGGAAACGGCAGTTATGTTCACGCCGGGAAGGAGAATTTCGGTCTGGAGCCTATAATAGATCAGATAAGCAAATTCGAAGACGAGCGGTTCAATTCCATTGTCTTTGAAGAATATGACGAGCAATATATGTACTTTTTCGCCTTGGCTCTGGTGCTTCTTGTAATAGAGGTGCTGATAGGAGACAGGCGGGCCAAAAGGAGTTTGTTCAGATGAAGAGATTGATGATATTGATATTGGCGCTTGTTTCCGCCGTTACGGTTTCTGCCCAGACGGACAGAAAGGAGGTCCGTGCCGGCAACAAGGCCTTTAGGAAAGGGGATTTCCGAAAGAGTGAAATAGACTATCGGAAGGCTGTCCTGAAGGATTCGCTTTCCGTGGCCGCACAATACAATCTTGCTTCCTCGCTTTATCGTCAGGATGACTATGAGGGGGCACAGAAAGCGTTGTCTTCCATCGCTGAGACCGTGTCCGCAGTGGAGAATGTCGGGACCAAAGCCGATTTCTATTTCAATCAGGGAGATGTGGCTCTTGCGAAGAAAGACTATGCCTCTGCCGTGGAAAGCTTCAGGCAGTCCCTTCTTCTGCGTCCCGATGATATGGATGCCAAAGAGAATTATATCTATGCGAAGGAGATGCTCCGTCAAAGCCAGGACAATCAGAGCCAGGACAATCAGGGCGGACAGGATGGAGACAACTCTCAGAATCAGGACAACCAGAACAACCAGGATAACAATCAGCAACAGAATAACGACAACCAGCAGCAGAACAATCAGAATCAGCAGAATCCTCAGGATCAGAACAATGCTGCCGCTGAAGGAAACATCTCCCGACAGCAGGCCCGGCAGATGCTGAATGCCATTCAGGCCAAGGAGAAAGAGACACAGGACAAGGTCAAGAAAGAAAAAGCGGAGATGCTTAAGTCAAGACAGAAAGAAAAGAATTGGTGATGAGGAAATTGATGACTTTTATGGTGCTGATGGCGACATGCCTTTTTGCCTCTGCACAGGATATCAAAGTCCAGGCTCCCGAACTTGTGAGCGTGGACGAGCAGTTCAATGTGACATTTGTCGTGGAGGGGGAGTCCTCCAATGTGGACTGTGCCTGGGATGCCGGCAGTGACTTCAAACTGGTATGGGGGCCTTCCCGCGGCTCTTCGTCATCGACTACCATCATCAACGGCAAGCGCAGCAGGAGTGTTCAGATGAGTTTTACCTATGTCCTCATGCCTAAGAAAACGGGCAGGTTCACCTTGCCGCAGGCAGATGTGACCATAAAGGGCAAATCATACAAGTCTCCTTCCCACAGCATAGAAGTTGTCGCGGACAACTCTTCGTCCGCAAACTCCGGGAATTCTTCTGCAGGTGGTGGCGGTTCCGCTACCTCGGGCAGCACAGTCTCCTCTTCAGACCTGTATATGAAACTTATCCTCAACAAGCGCAACGTCGTGGTGGGTGAGCCCGTCAAAGCGGTGCTCAAGATATACCAGAGGGCGAATATACGGGGTTATGAGAATGCGACATTCCCTGATTTCCACGGATTCTGGAGTCAGGAAACCTATGTGCCGAGAACCATAGAGTTTCATCGGGAGAATGTTAACGACCAGATTTTCGACGTGGCCACCATCCGGGAATGGAACCTTATCCCGCAGCAGGCCGGCGAGTTGGTCGTGGATCCGGCCGAACTTATCTGCCTTGTGAACATACGTTCTCAGAGACAGTCCACAGGCAGCATATTTGACGACTTCTTCCAGGATGACTATCAGACCATAAGAAAACGTGTCTCCACTGATCCTGTGAAGATAACCGTGTCAAAGCTGCCGGCCGGTGCACCTTCGTCATTTGCCGGAGGCGTCGGCAAGTTCAACATGAAAGCTCAGCTTTCCAAGGATTCGCTTTCCGTGCATGACGCGGCCTCGCTTATCGTCTCCGTGACCGGTACCGGGAACACGGCCCTTCTTGAAGCTCCGGCGGTGAGTTTCCCTCCTGATTTTGAGGTGTATGACGTGAAGACCTCCGATATCAAGGACGGAAAGTCTTTTGAGTATCCGTTTATCCCGAGAAGCTATGGCGATTTTACCATCGGTCCGGTGGAGTATTCATATTATGACATAGACGGGAAGAAGTATGTGACGGTTTCGAGCGGTCCTTTGGCCTTGAAGGTAGGGAAGGGCAGTGGAAATGCCGCCGACTCGGTGAGAGTGGTGACAATGTCCGGAAATCGCGGGAAAGATGTGAAGACCCTTTCGAGCGATATAAGATACATTGCGGTGAAGGCCCCGGCCCTTAGTGGCGCTCCGTCCTTCTTTATAGGAACTACGGGCTTTTATGTGCTGCTGGTGGCAATCTTTTTGATTGCGGCCGCCATTTATGCCATTGTCAGGTTCGTAAGGGTTCGCAGAAACGATGTTGTCGGAACCAAGACGAGAACGGCTACCAAGATGGCCAGAAAACGTCTTGCCAGGGCTGAGGATTTTCTTAAGAAGGGGCTTCTCTCCGCTTTCTACGAGGAGTTGCACAAGGCTCTGCTTGGCTATGTGTCCGATAAGTTTGCCATGGATGCTTCCGAACTCGGCAAAGACAGCATATCGGAGAAATTGACGGAGCGCGGAGTGGAAAAAGAGACAGTGGCGGAATATATCGCTTTGCTCGACGAGTGTGAATATGCAAGGTATGCTCCTGATACTCAGGACTCTGCCATGGATTCTACATACGAGAAGGCGGTCGGTGTGATTTCGAGAATTGACGCATGTATGAAAAAGCATAAGAAGACGGCATCAGTGGTGGCCCCGCTGCTGGTGGCGTTGATGTTGACCGGGACCGGCATGAGCGCTGTGCAGGCGGCTGAGTATCCGGACTCGCTGTGGAACGCAGGGGTGAACGCCTATTCTTCCGGACAGTGGAATGAAGCGGTGGAGGCCTGGTCTTCCCTGTTGGACCTAGGTATAGAGAACGCCCCTCTGTATTATAATCTTGGCAATGCATGGTATAAGGAGAATGATATGGCTCATGCCATACTTTGCTATGAAAGGGCATTGAAGATAGATCCGTCATATTCCGATGCGGCCTACAATCTCGAGTTTGCGCGGGCCGGAATACAGGACAAGATAGTTGAGGTACCGGCGTTCTTTCTTACAAGATGGGTGGAGTCGCTCGGACATCTGGTGTCATCCAATGTCTGGGTTGCGATAGCCTTCATATTCCTTGTCTTATGTGCCGGAATGGTGCTGATGTTTCTGCTTGCACGCTCAAGTGCCGCATCAAAGGCAGGATTCATTACTGCCATAGTGTCTTTGGTCCTGTCCGTAAGTGCATTTGCCTTGGCCGGAGTGCAGAAAGCTGATTATAACCGTGCCGATTCTGCGGTGGTCATGAGTCCTGTATGCTCTGTCAGGAGCGCGCCTTCGGGTACCAACGCCAAAGACCTTTTCGTGCTTCATGAGGGCACGAAAGTGGAAATCGTTGACCGTGTAGGAGAGTGGATCAATATTGAACTCTCCGACGGCAGACAGGGCTGGATGCTGTCTTCTGATATAGAGATTATCTAACGCACGGTCATCGCCGGCTCAAAGCCGCCGTTGGCCCTGTAGTGGTCGGCGAAC
>ERZ780059.202-NODE-202-length-14799-cov-3.09143_pt1 | contig 14799 bp, 13 predicted proteins | sample MGYA00511578_ERZ780059 | MGnify/ENA primary metagenome ERZ780059 (study PRJEB29588, sample SAMEA2148558) | human gut metagenome | biome: human gut; feature: human-associated habitat; material: faeces | place: Denmark | collected 2008/2010 ...
TTTTGGCGCCCCCCGTTTCCAATCTGACCGCCGCTGAAGTCAAACTTTTCAGCGAGGAAGTGAGCATCGACTTCAGGCAGCTGCGGCATCATAGCATTCCAAATCTGGCACTTGACATCCACGGAAGGATTGGAGAACTTCACCTTGTAAAGAAAACGGCGCTCAAATGCTTTGTCCAGATTCTCGGTAAGGTTTGTAGTGGCTATCAGAATTCCCTGCAAATTTTCCATCTCCTGAAGAATGATGTTCTGAAGACTGTTTTCCATTTTGTCAACGGCACTTTCTGCCCCGAATTTCCTGATGCCAAAGATAGCATCAGCCTCATTGAACAGCAGTATTGGTGTAACAGAGGTAGACTCAACAAGGCTCTTGTAGTTAGAGAAGAGCCTCTTTAAGTTTTTCTCACTTTCACCGACCCACTTGCTCTTAAGTTTGGATACATCCGCCATGATAATGTCACGTCCGGTCTTCTTTGCCAACTGGTACACGGACTCCGTCTTGCCGGTGCCTGGACTTCCATAGAAAAGGCATGTGAAGCCGGAGCGCATACCCTTGTCTTCCAAGGCTTTCCTAACTTCGGCATATCGTTTCTCAGAGAGAAGATCATTAAGTGTGCTCAGACCCTCTTTCACCGGACGATCATAGAACAACGGCTTTTCTTCAAGGGAGTCATATTTGAGTAAGCCGGGCATCGGAGCTCCCTCATGTAACCCGCCACAATCAGCAAAAATCTCCTCCTTTACCGAATCTGCGAGTTTAAAATTATCTTTGACGAGCATACCATCACGAGAAGCGTATGTAACAACACCTTTCTCTTGCAGTTTCAGCCCTTCATATTTGTAATACCGCTGCATGGTTTCCATTGTGCAACTGTCAAAAAAATCCCGGAAGCACCACCAGCCGCAACAATCATCATCGTATTCTTGATATCTGAAACATAAGGCATAAAAGAGCATTCTTTCAGCCGGGCACATACTATCCACATAATCCAGATTATTGAAAGAATCCCATCCTGCATCTTCTTCATACTCATCGTCCCCTTTGGCCCCTTCTTTCAGTATTCCGTATTTATTCGCGGCCTTAGCGATACTTGTTCCAGGATTTGCCAATATCATTGCATCCATTTCGTTCAAGGCCATCCCACATTCGACTTCTTCATTTTTAAGTTCACTGAACAAGCGGATTATTCTGGACAAGATTGTAACGGTTTCAAGATTGGTGACAGCCGGTTTCTTAAATGCTTTATTTTTTTCCAGGCATCGCAGAACCTCTTCTCCAACACGTATATTGCCCCAACGTCCTCTTTTTATGATCAGCGCTCCTTCAAGAGCCCTCAGATCATCCTCATAAGATAACAACTGGACAAAACTGGTTTTGAGTTTATCTGCCAGATCCTTTTTAGAAAAATCATCACACCTGGAAATCTCTACAATAATGGAAAATAGTACGGCTTGCTTCGTACTAATCGCCATCTCCCCTGCAAGAAACTCTGCCGGCTTACTAACCTCCATCATCAACTTCTCGTCAAACCTATAGTATTCTGATGTATCTCCGAGTCTCCCCTCCTCCTCATATAAGGCGGTCTTTACGATTTCCGCTATCGCGGATATTACAGTGTATTTGTCTTTTGAGTCAGCCATAATGCGGATTTGTTTATCATTCTGGCGACAAAGGTATGGTATCTTCTTGCCGAAATGTGGCAGATAGGACTTTCCTTGACCGCAATGATAGAAATCTATCTCCTCTGAAAACTTGTTTTTATTCCCTCATATTAAAATCTCCTGTCCCACAAATGACATGATACTTCGGGCGTGAGTACCCGCCAACCTCCGTTTTCTTGGGGTCAATGAACACAAGTTTTAATTCACTTGGCCGTTTGGCGTAGAGTAAAGAGGTCACTATGACATTCAGTCCGACAGACTTTCCCTGCTTGGTTGCACCTTAGGCTCTTTTCCAGGTTTTGCCGGAACCGGTTTTTTCACTTCAACAATCTTCTCTTTCACAATCTCCCGGACATAGGGTTTGTTGATAAAAAACGAAATTCTCCTGCTTCCAGTCCATTCTTCACATTTCCCGGAAAGCCATAATCCGAGTTTCCCTCCCATCATCATAGGTCCGCCGGCGATGATAGAATTGGCATAATGCAGCCAAAGTGAAACGATAGCGACGCCAGTCAGGGCAACGATTGTCATCCTGAGAATAGACCAGCGAGACCGTGTCATCAAAACGTCCGCCTGTATTCAGTGCACTGACGGCTTTTATCACGGAGCCGAGGCGGATTCCTGGGCCAAAGTCCAGCAAAAAACGCCATCTTTGTATGCGGATAACCAATAATGCCATATTTTGGCAGATTAAATACCTTTCTTTGCACACGTAAAATTCAATAAAATACAACAACAATGGCAGAAACAGTAAACCTTATCAATCTTTTCAGGGACAAGATGTTCCGTATCCCGAATTATCAAAGGGGGTACTCCTGGGGTGAGCGCCAATTGAATGAACTATGGGATGATATCACAGATATCAAACGAGGAGCTGACGGTAAGTATATCAATCATTACACCGGGACTATCTTCCTCAAGGCTATGTCTTCTTCAGAGATACCCAAAACAGAGAGGTGGATGGACGGGGAATATGACTTTTATAGTGTCGTCGATGGCCAGCAACGGTTGACCAGCATTGTCTTGCTGATGAATGAATTGATTGCGCTTGCTCCGGAAGAAGGGCTGGGCCAGGATACCCGTGAAGATTTGTATAAGAAGTTTATCTACTTCACGCATAAGAACGGTTCTCTGAGGTGCTACAAGTTCCTATACGATGAGAATAATCGGGCGTTTCTCATCAATAAGATTTTCGGAGATTCATCTGCCATTCTGCCGCCGGATCCCGATAACGTATATACCCGTAATCTTCTTTTCGCGAAAGAATTCTTCAGTAAAAAAATCAAGGCCTTACGTGAGGCCGGAGGCGTAGAATCTCTTGAAGAATTGTACCGGAAACTCCAAACCGCCCTCATTTTTGACGAGAGAAAAATTGAAAAGGATCTGGATGTTCAGGCAGTGTTCGAGACGATGAATAACAGAGGGAAGCCATTGACAACCTTGGAAAAACTAAAAAATCGTCTCGTTTATCTCTGTAACAGATTCCTCGATAGAAACGAGGTTCTCGTCCTCCATAGTAACATCAATTCCGCATGGTCAACAATATATACGGAGTTGGCGCGGAATCCATATGTAATCCTTGATGAAGATGTTTTTCTTTCTGCTTTCCTTTCGCTATACAGAAAGCCGGAAAGTTCTACATTCTCTGAGCAGCAGGCAGAAAAAAAGGTGTTTGAGATGTTCTGTAACCGCGCATCGCAATATAAGAAAGACGTTTCTGAATCATCCGAAAACGAGGAACCTGTTAATTATAAGAAGATTGACAACTTTATAGGCAAATTGTCGGAGTTCTCAAGAGATTGGTACGAAATCAATAATCCCAAGTCGGACATGGTCAAGAGAATCACGCTCATGAATGGAACGAAAGAGGTAAAAATCTTCCTGGCGACACTGAACAGCGCAAAGGTTCAGTATGAAGCGAAGAGCCAAGAATGCTTGACACTTACGGAAAAAGCATTGTTCAGGAGCAGCATCCCCGGTCTAAACGTCATAAGCAATTGGGATATTGCCAATTTCGCTAGGGATATTTACGAGGATCCCGTAAATCTCTCGAGAGTGGCCGATGATTTACGCGAGCGTCTCCAACGGCCGTGTGACCAGCAAGCCGTTATTGCCGGATTCAGATGGCTGTTTGGATACACCAACGGGGCTAAGGGATATCATCGTTGGAGCGGCCTGAAGTATTTGTTGTTCTCCTATGAGAACTATTTAAAAGAAAAAGTCTACAACGAGTATTCCAGCAATGTGAGTTGGAAAGATTTCTATGATGTTAGCATCGAGCATATCATGCCACAGTCCTGGGAAGCACATTGGGCCAAAGAAATGGAGGATTACAGGGAAGGAATAGTAGAGGATTCCAAGTGGAGGGCCTCTGTCATCCTGGTTAATTCAATCGGAAACCTCACAATTATCAAGGGTGCCAAGAATTCAGAGCTTCAGAATGACTCTTGGAAAGACAAGAAGGCGAGGTATAAAACTGGCAATTTCAATGAACAGCAAGTTGCAGGATATGAAAAATGGGATCAGTACTCAATTCTTGATAGGGGGAAGCTTATTATTAAATTCCTGGAAGAGAGCATATCAGGGCTACATTTCTCCCAAAAGGAATTGCGTGATGTCCTATTTTCCAGTGAGATGTTCTACCCTAAGAAATTTCGAACCAACAAGGCTGAAATTCCTGTCAATTAAGACATGTAGGCTATTATCTATCCCCCTGCCACTCTTTGGCAGTTTAAGAATCAATATTTGCAAAAACAATTCACATATGAGTTCAGTCGATATAAGTAATCAACTCAAAGAGTGGATTCAGAAGGAGTTTCCGGATTCATTTAACGAAGAGTGTTCCAACTGGTGGGGACGAGGAGGTAATTGGTGGTCCCGCTGCCTGGTCTTAAAGAGTTCTCTTTCTCTCGAACAAGATCCTGCAACACAGGTACGCTATATCCTCCAGTATGACCATCCCAAGGATGGCACTTGGCCTGCCTATATCGAACTACGGATATTAACGTCAGAAGATGATTTCATGGATCTTGCGGTGGACCTAATGGAACGATTCCCAAACGATTCAGACTATTTCTGGATAACAGACCATCATTCTTACAAGGCTTGTCGCTACAAGTCTCCAATACTTGGATGGGACGAAGCAAAGAACACCTTTCTACAGATGCAAGAGCGATTTAATCAAGCCATTCAAGATTATTTTAAGACTGAGAAAGAGAATGGAAAATTAGCAAAAGCCTCTATCCAACTAAATGACAACAACCGAGAAGTTGAACTTTATACTTTGACGCTTTTACATTTGCTCAATCTGAATCTGCGTATTCCGGATTACCAGAGGATTTATTGCTGGGACGAGAAAACAATCCGTGTTCTATGGGATGACATTCAGAATCTGGACAGAGAAGAAAAGTACCGTCTTGGAACAATAATCCTACAGAGAGTAGGTAATACTTTCCAAATTATTGACGGGCAACAGCGACTTGTAACTCTTTCTTTGATTCTTTCAGCTTTGCATATTGAGGGCATTTCTCTGTTGGACGAGAAATACCAATCAAAACTTGCCGAAGATTATATTGCATACAACAAGTACTTGATTAAGAATATCTTATCTGGAGTAAGGCGCAATAAAAGAAGGGTCACAGCAGAAAGGCTTTGGAATGGGATCGAATTCAATGTACTTGTCCTAAATGATTCTTCTATTGATTTGGCATATACCTTTTTCTCAAATGAGAATTCAAGAGGAAAGGCTTTGTCAGATTTTGATTTATTGAAAGCCCATCATCTACGTTTCATTACAGAGAATAACGAGCAGTCTATGCATTTGGCAAAGAAGTGGGACAAGATGATTTTGTCTGGAGATAAAGCTGATAATGAGAGCGAAAGAGCATACGTACGTTCTCTGTCTTTGTATGTCTTCAGATTAAGGCATTGGATTAGAATGCAATCCTGGGATGATAATGCAAAATACAATGTAAAACGCGAATATGAAGCAGCTCCTTCTATTCCCGAAATTCCTCCTTTCGGTGAGCAATTCTATTGGAATGAGTCAATTCAAGGAGGAGCACACTTCTTTGCTTATGTGGACACAATTTTAAGCAGATTTAATACACTAACATCAACAAATGCTTATAAAGCCATCCATCGCTTGGATATGGAGACGCACAAGTGGTATAGAGATGTAATAGAGTCCTTATTATTCAGTTACTATCTGAAATTTGGAGAACAATATTTGACTGAAGCGCTGATGTTAATATCCAAACGTGTGTCTATGCACAGGTACGAGTATTCGAGGGTGCATCTCGGGCAACTTCAGCAGTATGGTGCTGATACCAATATCGTTATGATGATAGACAGAGCGACTTCTCCGACATTCTTCTTGGCGGAACTAGTTCAAGTAATCAAAGAGATGCCTGTTTTGGAGCCGCGAACAAACATTCAACAACGTTACTCACAAGAAATGTCACGCTGCTTTGAACTATGCAAACAAGACATTGAGATTCCAAGTATTACTAATTTAATTTTGAAATGAGCACTTTGGTTGACCTTCGTTTGACGCCTGAAACTATAGGCAACAGAACATATAGAATTCCTCTCTATCAGAGGCTTTTTGAATGGGATTCCGAAAGAATCATACAATTGCTGAATGATCTAAAAGAACAGCCAGCGGATAAGGCATATTATGTTGGGATGCTTACTTCAACTGCTAAAAATGATTTGGTTGACGGTCAGCAACGTTTCACTGTAATGATGTTGATGGGCATCGCTCTTTTCCGTTATTATTCCCCTTGGAATAATTTTATTTTGCATAATGGCAATCCTCGGCTTTCTTTTTCTGCAAGACTGGATGATCAAGAATACCTTTCTTTTTTGATTACATCATCTTTGAGAGACTCTTTAGATGATGACGAATCCGTCCCTTACGAAAACAAAAAAATGGAAAAGGGACTGAAATGCATTAGAACATATCTGGACACCCATTTCGAATCCGACGAGGAGCGGACAAAGTATGCAGAGTATGTCTATAAGAATATGACTTTCTTTGTTACCTCCCTGCCAGATAACTATAACCAATCTTCTCTTAACAAATACTTTGAGAGGATGAATTCTACAGGCAAAAATCTAGAAGGACATGAGATTGTAAAAGTCAAGTTACTCCATAAACTCTCCGCTAATAAGGAATTTTTTACAAAAGCGTGGAATCGTGTAGCAGATATGGATACACCTTGCTTTAAAGTAAGACGTCGGGATGATGAAAATGAAAGTGGAATGAAAGAAAGAATTAAAAAAGCCATTCTATACCGTTTCTCTCCACAAGAATTGTTCAACGATAATCTATTAAATGGCCTCAAGGAGACCGAAGAAGAGGCCAGTGGGTGCACCATCAAGAACGTAAAAGAGAGTTCTAAAGCGCCTGCAAAGAATCAAAGAGCGGGTGATGGTAGTCATTCCGTAATGAGTTTTTCCGATTTTCTCCTTCAGTGCCTATACAGGTTCTTATGTAAGAAAGGAAAAGATACGGGAGACATTACGGTCTTTTTCAATAAAGCGAATCTCGTTGACACGTTTGAAAAGCGTCTAATCAGTCAGGGGTGCAACCAAGAAATCTTGGAATTCTTCTCAACGCTGGTGTGTTACAGAATTCTTTTAGACGTATATTTCATTCGGATTCTGGACGGGCAGGGCGATTATGATTATGATTTGGAAACTCCGTTCCTCGAAAAAGACGATGCCGTAAAAACCTTGAAAATGTTTGAATCAATGCTGTACGTTAATTCCTCTCAGGTAACGTACTATCAATGGTTCAATATGTTAATTGATATTGTCAACACGGATAGTCCTATTGAACCTGAAATACTTTTTGCCTCACTTAAATCCAAAGATGACGAGACTCATCCTAAGGAAAAGCTCAAGTATGATGCCCTGAATTATGAAGATGTTGATCGTTACTGGTTTTGGCGTTTAGATTTTCAAATCTGGCTTAAAAGAAGAGAATTATTCATAGTGGGAGACGATACTACTCCGCAGAATAATGATATCAGACGAGCTCTAAACGTTGCTGAGAAATACGTGTTCAAGCGTAATCGGTCAATTGAACATATTGCGCCACAAACGCCGTTGCAGAAAGACACCCTTAAACTCGAAAAGAACGATCTAAATTCTTTTGGAAATCTGGTAATGATTTCATCTGAGCAAAATTCCGCACTTTCCAACTCTATTTATCAAGAGAAGAGGGCGCGAGTCGAATCATTTCTTGACAGCTCAAGGAGCGGCTCTATCGAAAGTTTAAAGATGTTGCATGCCTTTACTTTCAATAAATCATGGAGTATCGAAGCCATTAAAGAGCATGGAAATGCCATGTTCAATATATTACTTAATAGTTACGATAATGTAGACAAATAATCCCCCTGCCACTCTTTGGCATCTTCGTGCCGTAACTTCGCTGCATGAAAAAGAACGCAGAAAAGCCCGACTATCGTTCGATGAACGAGGTCCAGCTCAAATATGAACTTATCCAGCTCGAGAAAAAGATTCTCGACATTACCGACGATCCTGTCGACTATAAGCACTATTGCCCCTTTCTGGACTGGTGCCGGGACGAAGCGAAAGTCGAGGCTGTCGAGGAAATGATGCTGGACCGCTGTTACATTCTGAATCTCCTCTTCGACATCCACTGCACGCCAGCCGAGGTGGTCAGGCTGGAGAAAATCAACAGCATGCTGCTGGAGATGACTGGCCGGACCTATCATCGCACAGCCGATATGATGCGTGCACTGATTGTAATGAAGAAGGACGATATGGACGATGACTATGAACTGGAAGGCAAGCTCGTTCCGCTATTCGACATCCCGTATTCGGTGCTGCGTCTTGAGGATGACAACTATTACGGCTCAGACTTCATCCGTATGGCGGCCATTCTTCAAGAAACGGAGAAGCATAAGCCCGGCATGACAGATGTCAGTTGTGACTGGTCTAGCTTGAAGGACGAAACTCCGTCGGCCACGGACAAGGAGCTGGAGTGCGCAAATATTATGGATGACGTGGATTCCTGGGCAGAAGGCCCGTTGAGGCATCCCAAATTGGCGCATATCAAGATCTGCTACGCTCTCCACGCGTTATGCACCCACATGAACTGGTCCATCCCGGACGTTCTGCGCATCAATGATTTCTCCATTGAAGTCAAGCTTACCGTCCAGCAGTTCTCCGACCAGGAAAAGAACCGGCTCTGGTGGTGGGATAAGTATGACCTCCCGAGCTTCAAAGAAGTGCTATTGAAAGAAGCGGCTTCACGACCGGAAGACCTGCCGTTGGAAACCGCACTCCTGCAGCGATGCCGGGACTACTTCGAGGATGATGCCGATGAAGTCCTTGCCAAAGTCGGCATCTCAGATGTTGACCGCTATCTGGAAGCCTTGAAACACAAATCGATAATCCTTACGAAGAATGACACTCAAAGAACTGCTTCTTAAATATGAGTTCGACACCATAGTGCCGGATCTGATCAAAATTGAAAGCCCCGTCAAAGACAATTTGTACGCGTTCAAAGAGGCCTTCGACACGCTCCGACGTATGACTCCGGGTGATGCCGGTGGCGAGCAGATAGTCGTAAGTGAGCACGTGGAGACTGATGATGACGGCTGCGAAGTGGAAAGGTACCTGCACGCGTCCAACTGTGAAGGAGAAATCTGGGAGTCGGCTCTTGCAAAAGAGGTAGTCTTGCAGGCTGACATCACGGAGCCCCAGGCTCTTGCGCGGATCCTTTGGCATATCACCTTCTATGGTTTCACTCCGGAAGGTGAATACTTCTCCAGATATGACAGGCCGAAGAACAAGTATGAACTTAAGGCCTCAATCCTGCAATATCATCAGTTCTGCAACTATGCCCGCGTCAAGCGAAAGAAGAATCCCGCCAACCTGGATCTTCTATGTTCTCTCTCGATGAAGGAATGGGACATCTACCACGCCCGTAAAGCGCATCGCAACAGGGCAAAGCGGATGCGGGACGCACGGCAGGACCGTCAGATAGAAAAGTATGAGCGTATGGGCAAGATCCAAAGGCTGATAGACAGCATCGTGACCACCAGCTGGGATTCCGACTACGCGGATTACAAATACCTCTTCGACACGAAAGAAATCCGCGAGTTTGAATTCTACTCGAGGACGACGAGCAAAGAGGCCAGGGCGCAGTATATTGTCGATAATTTCGTCAAATACTTCAACAAAGACCTGTCCCAGTATAAACGCACGGATATGGTAATCTCATCCGGGGAGGATAATGAAATCACATTCCTTGAGATGCATTCCATTTGCGCGGCCATTTACCCCCGTACAGGCCTGATTTTGGACAAAGAGGAGCATCCCACTCTCCCGGCACCGCTTAAGCCGAGATTCCATGTCCATTTTGCCACAAACACCGACCTTGGCGATGACCTGCACGTGCGACTAATCTGCAGCCGATAGAAATATCGGTGTCTGCTATTGTCCAGACATTGTTTACTTTTTGGTAAAATTCTTTGTTACTGCCATGCTTTGGCATTCTGAATGGCTATTTTTGCACATAACTAACAAACATAGATATGCCACTTTTAGTCCCTTACGGCAATGAGTTGATAAGAATCAACCCTGCAAACAACAAAATCGAGTATTCTACGAATCGCGGAGCCAGTTGGAATTACCGCTACTCCGGAAGCTATTGCGGAACCTTCCGCGACCTTATCCCCTACGGCGGGAATCTCCTTGCTCTCACTGACAAGGGCGTCTACTACTCAAACAATAAAGGTGCTTCCTGGATTACAAAATACACCGGCCCGTACGCCAAGACCTTTGCAGCTCTCCAGGACTCCGGCCGAGAACTCCTTGCAACCACAATAGACGGCCACCTTTACTATTCAACCAACGAAGGAGCGTCCTGGATTCGTCGCAAGTAGAATGAAGCAATTCCTCGCTCGTCTAAAAGCACACTACCCGGATGAGTTCGCCAAAGCTAGAGCAAAGAACGAAGCTGTTTGAAATACGCGACGTTTAGAAAGGTGGTGCCGCCAAGCATCGCCTTTCTTTGTAGCCCCTCCTCGTGGACATGGCCGAAGACGTGGTACTTTGGACGGGCGCCGGCAATCGCCAGGAAAAGATTCTTGTCGCCCATATCCCTGTCCAGATAACTAAACGCAGGTCCGTGGGTGATGAGGAAATCAATGTCAGGCGGTAACGAGACCGCGTTTTTCAGGTATGGGCGTGCGGAAACGCTATGGAACTTGATGCCGTCGAATTCAATCCCATCATTTTCAAGAAACACTATTCCGCCTGGTATGAGGCTGCGGGCAAAAACCGGCTGCTTGTCAAACACCATGTCATGATTACCCGCGACGAAGATGCGAAGCTTCGCAGGCAGTTCGTTATACCATGCATAGAAGTCCTTCAACTCGTTGGGATTGAATCCCTCACAGGCATCCCCGGCGCAGATAAGGACATCCGCGCCTACAGGCACTTGCAGCCGACGATACATCCCGTGGGTGTCAGCGAAAGCAAAGATCTTATGGCCTTTATACTCGATGGTCATCGTTCAATCACAGGGTCGGCGCAGAACTGTTTGCGGCCGCAGGTTTTGCACTTGAAACCCGCCCATACAGCATCGAACTGATTCATTGCGGCTTCGACAAGTGCCGGGTCATCGGTCAGGATACCCGCCTCGAAGTTGCGGGTGCGGCTGCTCTTCATCCCCAGCCCAGCACCGGTCAGATTGGCGCTGCCGATGTAAGCCAGCTTGAGGTCGAAAATGATGATCTTGAAATGCACCCTGGGGCATAGCACACGCTCCAGACCGGTGAACAGCACAGGATAGCGGTCGAAGTCTTCCCGGAAGTTCGGCCCCGGCTCCTTGGCGTGGATGAGACGTACTTCGCGCCCCTTCTTGATGAGGTCTGCCAGCACACCCAGGAAGGGCCTCTCTTCCACATAGAGGTCCTTGATGTCAGCTGTCCCAATCCAAAGGTATTTCTTTACCTTTGCGACCCGTTCGATGACTTCCTTGAAATGTGTTTCATCTGCTATATACTGCGTCATATGATACAAATGTAGCGATAATTCCGGGAAATGAACTTTCGGGAATAAGGCCGCGGTACGACGAAGGGCATCATTTTTCAGTTGATCTATATCATCATCCACATATCGTCCAGGAAAACATAAACTGATTTCTTTCTCATCAGATTTAATATACGCTTCGAATGGACCTGGCATGCATTCATACCAAGGAATTAGATTGATGGTCCATTCTTTTCCATCTTCATCTTTGAAGCTGTAGTACCACTCTCCTAGAACAGGGTCTTCTTTCCATTGATGCATATTCATATATCTTTAGATTTTATTTCTTTGAACATATTGGGATGCAGCAGGCAACTGCGGAAACGCAGGTCGGGGCCACCGTGGATGATGGTGATGGTGATGTAATAGTCCTTTCGCTGCCCGAACAGTTCAGGGACCACATAACCGGTGACTGAGGTCAGACCGGCATCGACCATCAGCTCCTGCAGCAATTGCCAGAACTTCCGTCGGTGATTGGAGAACGCCGAATGGCAGAGCTCGTGCAGGATGGTGGCTATGTCTTGGATGGGTATCACTTCTCTACTTCTTTCCATCTTGCGTTATTTCCGTACCCGCTAATGGTAAACCGATGCTCCGACTCATACGTCGAAACCGCCGGGAGAATCATGTTCACAATGTAATGCAAGTTATTGGGTACCTGCTGCACTTTCATCTTTACTGATAGTTTTGTCCTTTTCGGCATTCTGAATGATACCGTTATCGTGTCATCGTCATTATCAGTGACATAGAACATAGTCTTGTCCTTTTTCATCACCGCTTTAATGATGTCGGGAATAGATTCCAACACCTCTAGTTTTCTTCGCTTCTTCGCATTGACTTCTTCCTCTTCCCGGATAAACTCCTGCGATTTCTTGGATATCAGCTCAATGATGTCGACCAACCCGGCAATTAACTGAGGAATGGTCCTGTACCAAAGTGATAAGGATTGAAAGGTTGCCATGTGGAGATGGATACATGGCACAAAGTGAGCATCAATATTTCCATTTCTCCGGATAAAATAATCCACTTCTAAATATGCGTCGAGGAAAACATTTTTATAGTTGTCCTTCCAACGAAAAGGGTTGCTGTTAAGCGTTGGTTTATGCCCTTTCGAGATGTCGTTATCATAACGCTCAAAGTCAAAGAACGCGCCCACGTCAGAGAACCTTATGCACTCCACGACTGTCGGGTATTCGAAAGATTCGTTCTGCCCGATATCTGAGTGCTTTTTCATCATCAATTTCAGCTCTTTGATGAATTCATATTGTTCGGAGAATCTACTGCGGCTCATGGCTAAACTGGCGGTAAAATTGTACACTGGTTCTTCGGCAACTCGGCAATCCACTGGTGTGCGGCCGGTAATACTTGGCAATTCTTTCGATAATACTCGTCATTATACAGCATCCACAGGATGTTCCCATAGAAAGTGTCTGGAAGTGTCGGCTTGGGTGCATAGCCATCGGTAATCATAACAAGGCCATCATAGTGATTGTCCAGAAAATAATCTATCGGCTCCTGGAAACAAGTTCCGCCACGACCCTCAATCTTTATTGACTTCTGTGCCTTCTTCATCGACATGACCTCTCCGTGCAGACCGACATCAAACAGAACCACATCAACATTCTCTACACCATACTTGAAGAATCGGTTGATGATGGACAGTGCCTGGTCCACCTGTTTGTCATCTACGGAGCCACTCACATCGATGGCCACGAGTAATCGCGTCTCGAAATCTCGCTTGCTTCCCATGTATTGGAATCCATAGCGGCGGCTGGGAATCATGCGTGTTAAGCGGCGCTTGTTGCAAAGGACGGAAGCCCTGAATCTGGACAGGATAGTGCGGTAGTCAATGCAAACAATGGTTGTCGCCTCGATTTCGTCTTTCAGCCCACCGGCAACGGAACCCCACTGTTTGCTGCGTTGCGCACGGCGGACGACTTCCTTTACCTGTTCTGCCGCCAGCTGATCTTCTTCCCATAGTTCTGCCTTATCTACAGCTTCCTTGATTAAGTCCTTGATAGGGTCGTCACAGGCTCCTTTATCTACACACTTATCCTCATTATCGCTGTCTGGGTGACTATCTGGTTGTGATTTACATTCTTCATCATCTGAGGCTCCACCACCTCCATCATCGACAAAACCCTCCATATCATAAGTTGGAGAAATGCATTGCTGTGCCAACTGGTCTAAATATGTCTGCACTATTACGTAGTATTCCTCAAAGCAGAGACCTCTGTCATACCGGAGTCCCTGCGGCAACTGAATGGACTGTATATTGTGGTAGTTACTACAGATCGTAACATCGCTGGCAATACCAAGCGTCGCCTTCTTGGCCTTGTAAGGCTGTCGCTGGTACGGGTGGCCCAGCAGGATGCGGATGACCTCAAACTTCAGGCGTTCTTTTATTGCTTCTTTCGTCCAGTCGGCCAGGATGTCCGGGTTGTACTCAATACGCATCTTCCCGGTACGCATCGGCACATGCATCTTCCTATTCTCCGCCAGCGTGTGGGTACACCAGGCAGAGAACAGAAGAGGCTCGGTCAGGAACCATCCTTCAACAATATGGGAAATGATATCTTCCATCAGAGATTCTTGATAAAGTCGGTGATAGTCTTGAAGCACTTGGACGCCTTGCTCATCACGAAGAGGTTGGCTTTGGTGTAGGTGGAACCCTCGAAGATGGAGCAGAAATGGGCCATAGACTCCCGTTTACCGCTGAGGATCAGCCAGCTCATATATTTCAGGAGGTTTTCGGCAGCCTTGTCCTCGGCGCCCTGTTTTCCGTTCTCAATGCAGCGGAAGATACTTTCGTTGATGATGGCCAGGTCGTGGACCGGATACTTTTCCAAAGTGGATTTCTGGCGGTCGAAGTCCTTCAGAACGGACTCAGCGCTGATGACGGAACTTTTGTTGAAGCTCTCAAAGAACTCCGCTGCGGCATTGGCGCCCACGATGCCGGCAACAACCTTCTTGGTTGTGCCAGTGATGGTCTGGGTGTTTTTCAGGATGTCCGATACCCGCTCCCAGCCACGTCGGTCCGGCGTTTTCTCCAGCGACGAGGACG